>ERZ1034873.1022-NODE-1022-length-11393-cov-4.355706_pt1 | contig 11393 bp, 19 predicted proteins | sample MGYA00520689_ERZ1034873 | MGnify/ENA primary metagenome ERZ1034873 (study PRJEB33766, sample SAMN09781722) | gut metagenome | biome: gut microbiome | host: Homo sapiens | place: Madagascar | study: EMG produced TPA metagenomics assembly of the PRJNA485056 data...
GATATAATATGTATAGAAATAATCGAGGAGGGATACAACTTGTATAACCCGTCAATGTATTATCCGAGTCCCACCATACAAAATGCTCAGCAGCGTTTGCAAAATCTTGAAGCACAATACCCACAATTTGCGGCAAATCCAACTGTGGGATATATTACTCCACAGCAAGGTATTCTCAAGGGCAGACCTGTATCCAACCCAGAAGAAGCAAATGCAGCTATGATCGATTTTGATGGGTCTTTGTATGTATTTCCTGATAAAGCTCATGGAAAGATCTACACCAAACAATTGGGACTTGATGGGAATATCATCTTCTTGAGTTACAGCCTAGATACAAAACCAGAAAACAAAACTTCTACTCCCACAGAAACAGTTCCAAACAATTTTGCAACAAAAGAAGAACTGTCAAAAGCAATTGAGGGAGTGAAATCCTATCTGGCAGAGCAGCTTGATCAATTAACATCTCCAGGAGGTAACTAAACATGAATGTGAACCCTATGCAGTTTATTCTTCAGCCTATGATACAATCTATGATGAGTAAGTTTCAAGGCAACCCAATGTTCCAGCAGGCTCAACAGATGGCTCAGGGAAAATCTCCCGAACAGCTAAAGCAAACCTGCATGAACATTTGTAAAAATAAAGGAGTTGACTTCGAGCAAGCTTGGAGTCAATTCCAAACTCAGTTTCAATCCCAGATACCTGGGTTGAAATAAATTTTGAAAGGAGAAATCTATTATGGGTATGGAATCCGGTAGCGGTCTGTCTGTTGCTGATGCTCTTGCTCTGCAGGACAGAGGAAACGATGGCATGTTTGGAGGTAACAGCACCTGGATTTGGGTGTTCTTCCTGTTCTTCCTGCTTGCCTGGGGTGGCAATGGTTTTGGCTTTGGCAACAATGCTGCAACTCAGGGTGCTCTGACCAGAGCAGAACTGTACGAGGGGCTGAACAATCAGGGTCTTGAAAATGGTATTCGGGGTATCCAGAATGGTCTGTGTGACGGCTTTTATGCTCAGAACACTGCTATGCTGCAGGGCATGAATGGTATTCAGAGCCAGTTGTGTCAGGGCTTTAATGGGGTGAACCAGAACATCAATCAGGCTCGTTTCGATGCTCAGCAATGCTGCTGCGAAACCAATCGGAACATTGATGCTGTTCGGTACGAAAATGCTCGTAACACCTGCGACATCGTGAATGCTATCAAGGCTGATGGTGATGCCACTCGTGCTCTTATGACTCAGAACACTATCCAGGAACTGAGAGATAATCTGCAGGCTGCTCAGCTCCAGCTGGGAAACATCTCTCAGACGCAGACCATCATCAATGCGGTACGTCCGTTCCCCACCCCCAGCTACATCACTTGCAGCCCCTACACCGCTGTGAACGGTTATGGAGCTTGTGGTTGCGGCAACGGCTGCGGCTGCTAACATCTGAACATTGGCATATATTTATGCCCAACTTGAAGGGGAGGGCACACCGCTCTCCCCTTCTATCTATGAAAGGAGCTTTTGTATGAATAATCAGTATGCAAAATCTTGTATCCGGGTGTACAACAACACTGATCAGGCTTTTACAGCTGCTCTAACCCCTCTGAATCTGGAAGGGACTCCTGTTGTAAACAGCGGATGCTCTCTGACCCTGAACACGGCCAGCATCCGGGTTAACAAGTCTGGCCTGTACCATCTCTCCGCTGATGTCACCTACACTCCCACCGCTGCGGGTGTAGCCATCCTTCAGCTGTACAAAGATGGGGTTGCCCTTCCCTGTGCTATTGCTCAGCAAACCGTAGCAGCTGGGGATGTGTATACAAGCCACATCGAAACTGACCTGTGCTTGACTACATGTTGCGTGAATCGTCCTGTTATCACCCTGGACATTAGTGGTGTTGCAGGTACAGTCAACCACACCTGTGTGGGTATGGTAAAGCTGGCATGAGTGAAGAGAGCAAATCCTGGTCTATTCTTGATGTACTAGCAATTGTTTCATTCCTTATTGGGATAGCAAATTACAATGAGAATGTAGATCAAAGCACTATGGATAACACTGTACGAAAGGCTGTATCTGAAATACACCATCATCTGATAGAACAAGATGAGAAAATGGACAAGATACTTGTTACTTTGGGGGTGCAAAATGAAAATCATAGAACAAGCAAATGATCTGCTTTGGAATTCTCTTGATTCTGCTAGATGTTTCATAGAAAAAAGTCTTAAGCTTAGAGAAGAATATCCTTCCCTTTCCAGGGCTTTGTATGAAGCAAGCCTAGATGATATGGATCATGTAAGTAGAATTCATGAAGAAATTGTAAAGCTGATACAAGAGTATAGGCAAAAGACTGGAGAACCTCCTGAAGCTATGTTAGCAGTATATAATTATTTACATGAAAAATATATAGATAGAGCCTCCAAGATAAGAATCTTGCAAAACATGTATAAAAATACTTAGAAAGGGGATGACAAGATTGCTAAAATCAAAATTGTCAGAATTTGATCCTCAGAGTTGTAAAGACATATATGCAGTGATAGCTGCCAGACAAACAGAAGCACTCATGTTCCACGATGATATGGCAGACCTATTTGATTTCTTGGGTCTTAGAGGATTTAAGAGAATGCATGAGTATCAGTTCTTTTCTGAATCTGCGGAACGAAGAACACTCAAGCGTTATTACCTGAATCATCACGGTGAGCTCATTCCAGAGCTTGAATTGAAAAAGGTAGAAGTAATCCCTTCTGAATGGCACAAGTATACTCGTACAGATGTAACACCCACAGTTCGTAAACAAGCTGTTCAAAGAGCAATGGAAATGTATTATGACTGGGAAGATGAAACGAAAGAGCTATATGAAAAGTGTGCCTTCTATCTATCTAATTGGGGACGTTTTGCAGATTTTAACAAAGTAAATTCTCTAGTAGAGGATGTAGATATGGAACTTAAATATCTGGAACGTTTATGCATAGAGCTATCTGCTGTAGATTATTCTGCAGAATACATCTGTGTAATGCAGGATAGCTATCATGAAAAGTACAAAGAAAAATGCAAAGAAATTGGGATAGGCATTTGCTAAATCATCAAGCCTTCAAAAGAATTGGAAGAAACAAGTACATTCCAATATATCCTCCATATGATTCAAATCCACTTTATGTATGGGATGATCTTAAAGGGGAAATTGTTTTAGTAAGTACCAAGTATCTTTCTGAGGCCGAGAGCATGTCTAAGGGCTTAGAAAATTCTAGGGATATAAACTAACACTTACCTCTCAATTCGGTCGAAATCAATTGTATAAATCCCAGCATAAAACCGAGGAGGGGCTGATGCCCCTCCAATTTATTTTATCACTTTACACCGAGTGAGCTCGGTCTGCTTGATTCCTCTGTATTCAGAATGGGCTTTCACAGATCCCTTGATGGTTACCATAGAACCTCTGTCAGCATCAATTCCGCATCCGGTCTTCCATACAAACTGATGGTTTTCAGAATCTTCAAACGTGTACACATTAGTGTACCCAAATTGAGTTTCGTAGCCACCCACTTTGATCAATTTCAAGCTCAACTGGACTTTGTCACCAACATTACCGAAGTATTCCATATCAGGAGCTTGCTTTGCATTCCAAGAATCCCGGAGAGAGCTGACCCAACGATAGATGTCTCCTTGAGAGGTCAAATTGAGGGTTCCATCTTCAGCATACCAACCCAGGGTGCATTCAGATTCTTCTCCGTTTTCATCAAGGCAAGGCATTTTGTCATTGATAGAGATTTCAACGCAAGGGAACTCAGCAACTTCGTGATCAAAGTACCAACCAAAATATGGATCCCAACGGCAATGAGCTGCTTTCAACTTATCCTTGATTGCATAGGTGTTACCCATGACCAGCCAAGCTCTTCCATCCTCAGAGAAACCCATCATATGGAGATATTTAGCATTGCGCTCACCAGCAGTTTTGCGAGCTCTTTCAAGGCGCTGCTGTCTCAGCTTGGCATCGTATTCTTTGGTACGGACCAGGAAGTTGTGCGCATGACGGCCAGAACCCCCGCAGAGGAAGCATACACCACCATCAACGTGATTGTAATAGTCAATGTATCCTGTACCACCACACTTGGGACAATTGTAGGCAGTGTAATAATGAGTGCCATTCCGATCGATCTTGATGAGGGTTACATCCTTCAAAAAATCATAGTGATCAAACCCATGCCTCTCATTAACAACGTATTCTTCCATTGTTATTCCTCCTTGAAATTTGTGGTTTCCCAAGACCGCCGAAAGGCGGTTTCGGCTGGTTACCATCCAGCTCTCATCGGTTGGGTTATTCTCTGTGAGATTTTTGAGCCCTTTGACGAATGTTTGTAGCTTCAGGATTGGAGTGTAAAACTTTTACAAGTGCAATTCTCTTTGCCTCTTTCGGATTCTCTGCTTCAATCTTTTCTGTTATGTGGTACAAACGCTCAGTTTTGAAATAGGTTGTTACGGTATACAGCATTTTGTAATCCTCCTTATTTTAGGAATGACCCTCTTAACCTTACAACAGTATTATACTACACAATCTTGTAAAAGTAAAATTGTAATTTATGTGATAAAAGTTTCAAATATGTATGCTATTGTACAAAAATTCTCCAAACCTAACAACAAAGGTTTGGAGAATACCCTATTTTGAAGAAAAATCAAGAAATTTAGAAAATTTTACAAGCTTTCTTTCCCTTCCATGATTAAATCCACCAAATTCTTCTTTTGCTGCAAAGACCTACAGATTTTTTGGTCAATTGTATCAACTCCTGTTGAGGTGGCTACAAAACTAACATACAAACAAGGCTTCTTTTGTCCTGGCCTGTGTATTCTCTTGATGGCTTGCTCATATTTTGCCAGAGACTGTTCCAGGCTGTAGAATATACAAATGTGTGACCGGGTCAAATTGATTCCCTCAGATCCAGATCCATACTGAACCCCAATGACTCGGGTATTCCCTTGCTTCCACTCAGAAAGGGTGTTTTCTCTTCCAGAGACCTCAGAATACCCGCAACCAAGTCTTTCACAAACTTTGCGGATAGCAAGCAAATCCTTTTTGAACTTAGCAAATACAACGATAGGTTCAGATTCTGGTATGCCTTGGATGTATTTTAGTAATGCTGTTCTCCTGTAAGTGCTGATTCGTTCAAGCCATTTTTCACCAGAGTCATTTTCAAGTGCAAGGTATCCACCTGTCACTTGTTGCAACCGTATGGCCTGTGTAAGTATATTATCTACAGTCATATATCCATCGGCAAACTCAGTAGCTCCTTCTTTCCTTATCTGTTTGTATATGGCAGCAAGTTTTTCAGGAAGCTCTACCTTAAAATCCATGCTATTGGTTTTTGGCAACTCAAATGTAGGGGGCATGCTGAATGCGCAGCTGAACATTTTTTCTTTGAGTTCATCCAAATTCTTATAGGGCTGATTCTGATCTTTCACTATGTACTTTTTGCCAGCAGAGGCTGCTACATCTATGTTAACATATCTGGAAACAAAACTGCTGTAGTTGGTACCAAATATGCTTCTATCCAAAAACCGATACTGAGCATATACATCTTCAGGTCTCTCAGCCAAAGGAGTACCAGTCATGGCATAACAATGCGGAACTGCTTTACCTAGTTGAGACAAAAATCCGGAGGCTTTTCCACCTGGAGATTTAATTTTGTGACTCTCATCGCAAATTACACAATCAAGCCCAAGTTTCTTCCAAAACCAAGCCTTTCTATGGGGTTCTCTCCAAACAGACTCATAATTGCAAATAAAGATCAATACCTTGTCTTTTGGCTCTGTACAGGATTGTCTTAAAAACTCCAACTTTTCTTCTCCTGAAACTTCAGATAACAAATATATGTTGTCTTTTGTTAGATCAGAATGCAGTTGAATCTCATCAACCCAAACATCTTTGCAGGGAACTTTTGGAGCTACTATGAGAACTCTTTTGAATTTCCTGTTAATGATGAGATCAATCATCACCTTGGTTTTCCCTGACCCTGGAACAGTATACAGTGCTCCTCTGTCCCTGGGGTATAGGTATTCAAAAGCCCTGAGCTGATGCTCCCAAGGTTTAGTCTTAAAAACGAATTTGGGGTATTTTGAACCAAGACTCACGACCGTTCTCCTCTGGTATAGTTTCTTCCCATTGATTAGTGTAATCAAGTTGTGCTAGTATACACATGAATTTCTTTACTGAGTGTTTAGAATACAATACACCTACAGCACAACCTACTGATGCCCATTTTCTTAAATTAAGTCGCTGTTTCAATGAAGCCACATTTTTGTGATCAGGAACTTTCAGTTCCAACTTGAATGCTCTACCCATATAACACCCATTGATATCAGGTCTCCCTGACTGTTGAGCACTTCCTGATACATTTTCGGCTCTACAGTCAGGGATGGAATTCAAATATGCAATGACCCAGCTTTGAAATGTATTCTCCATTTATTTCGAGATAGGGCAGCAATACACTTCAGAGGGTACAACCTGAAAACCTGCTGGGGAAGCATACTGGGCATTTCTGTCATCCAGGTAGATATTGGCAAACACCTTCCGAGTATCCCCGCCAAAGTATTCTTGAACCTCTCTAATGTTTTCATTAACTGCATCCGGAAACAACCCATGTCTCCTGCAAAAATCACACGCATCTTCCAGCATCTCATCTGTTCTACAGGTCCACAGAATGATCTTCCACCCCTGATGCTGTAAATGTATGACTGCATCAAATATGGGTTGCCGGATCTCACCAATCCCAGGGAACTTATTTTCCACCAACAATCCATCAAAATCAACAGCTGCAATCTGTGGGAACAAAGCTTTTTCGTTGTAGTTTTCTGTTAGCATAATCTTTTCAAATCCTTTACCATATGATTTGTAGCCCAAATCCGCATCCAACCCTGACGATCTGTATTATAGGGTCTTGCTATGTGTGGGTAAGCATTTTTGTATTTGTCCATTACGAGTTCTCTCAATATGCTGATATCTTTCATAGTAAACATAGGGAGATCTATGTTAAAATCCTCTTTTGCCCATTTAGAAACAAAATCAGCCATCTGAAATCTCTCTATATTAAAGTTCCTAATGAATCTCAAGTATAGCTCTCTGGGAACATAACATAGATGCTCCCAAGAGAGTCTATCCGAATTCTCATTAAGCACCTTTATCAAAAACTTGATAAGAGGTTGATCCATAGGTCATTTCTGTTAACAGCAAGCCTGTGGGAGATTTTCCAAAGAAGACTTGTAGTCTCTTGCATACATATGGAGAGACCCAGCATAATGGTGATACTCACCAATCTCAACCCCCAGCTCCATAGCCATCTTCATCTGCAGAAAGCAGAAACTGAACATGTCATAGGGCACACCCATCCAGATGTCATTGGAGCGCATATGCACAGAGAGATTCAGCTTGCCATCTCTGAGCAAAAACTGAAGATACACAGTACAGGGTGTGTCCTTTGTGGGCTTGTTATCAGCGTCCTTGATATGAATGACGGCTTGACGGGAGTTGGGGTCTTTCTGCAGCATGTTCTTTACATGATTCCACTGGTCAAAACCAAACTTTGTGAAGATACGATAGCCATATGCGGAGTTGTTTGTCTCACCATCGTCAGAGATATCAACCCACTTTTTGGCAAACCGACTTATATCAGATACCCTGTTGGATCCAGAGAGATACCAGGCCAACTCGCCCACCGCATACCGCATAGGCATTTTTCGGATTGGGCTGATAACAATATTTCGAGTAGGATCTTCAACACAGAATACTGCATCACAGATTTCTCCAACGACTTCCCCATCTCGGGAATCAGAAGACCAACCCTTTTCTGCCTGCTTCACCAAAGCTGTATAAGCCTGATCCCAAACATCATTTACAGTTTTCCCTTCAAAAACGGTTACTCCCATACAGATACTCCTCCATTACTTGTATTGTAGATTATGACTGGGCACTCAGAAAGCTCAATCAAACATTTGTAGTTATCAATGAGTTCTTCCAAAGGCAACGGCAACTTTTCTGACCGTGAAGCCAACCTGGATTTGATATCTTCTTTATTTGCGGTTACATAAATGAGCTTTCCACCCTCAGCCTCAAGGCTGTGCTCAAGATCATGTAGCTGCTCAAATGACAGCACTCGCTCATCGGGCTTTTGATATACAAATTGCCCCCAAAATGCTCGATCCAAGATGAGATTCTTCTCTTTTGCCAGATCAAATAACCCACGAAACCATTCCCATGTGTTGGGTGTTTCTCTGGTGGCATGAACAATTATAGCATCATAGGTTTTAGCAAGGAGATGGGCCAAAGTAGTTTTTCCGACCCCGTCGACACCCTCAAGAACGATCAACGCCATTGGAATCCTCCTTTTCCGGAATAGCAGCATTCAAGGTCTTTCCACCTTTACCAGGCACAGTGTTATTGAACCAAGCCCTCTTGGAAGCTGCAGGATCTACAGCATTGGTTGCCCTTAAATTGTATCGATCTTTCTCCTTGTTGTATACATACCCTTTCCGTAAAAACATATCACTCACCCTCCTCTACTTTAATGTCAATCCTGATTGTGTATTTATTTGGGTTGCTGGACGGAACTTTATAAGCCTTAATCTCCTTATTGATTTCAACTTTGGATGCCTTTCCTGCAATGATTGACTTCACAGCTAAAATCACCGCCTGGGATTCATAACAATTCAAACTAACTCTCATGTTCGTTCTCCTTTCAAAGTCATAGGAATAGAATATCCTCCCCAGTTTTTCCAAACAAATTGTACAGATTTTTGTCCAGTTTTTGTTATCTTAGTGGTGATAAGCTTTGGATCTGAACAAACCTCTGATAAAAATGTGTTCACATAAGTATTGTACTTTTCTGTAAGATTTGTGTATTCCCCAGCATTATTTCCACCTTCACCAGAACCTACTGCCGGACAATCATACTCAATTGTGCCTATTTTTCCCGCCTTGTATCCAGCTCGCATAAGGAGATACTGCATATAGTAATCCTCATTGCCAGTGTCTTTGAGGGATTTGTAATTCCCAACAGACATTGCTGTAGGTACATGTATCAAAACACATTGAATACAAGCAGACTTGTTCACAAGGAGTTGACCATGATGAAACCTGTCAAAAGCTCTGTGATTAGGTGAGCTGAGTAACAAGCCATTTTGAGTAGTCTGTTTGAACCACTCCTTGAAAGCTCCAATCTCCATCCTGGGTCCTGGTATCCCATCAACAATACGTTGACTTGTTATAACCCCATTGGGCTTTTTGCCAAGTATCTCCACTTTAGAGATATCATCATCCAGCATGAAAACCCACTCATATCTGTGCTTGCTGGACCAAGTCATTATGTTCCTTCGGACTTTTCCAATGTCAGTTCCTGTGGTTTGAGTAACCAAAGTGTAGTAATTCTTCCACTTAGAGTACAGCTCTTCCTGTTCTTTTCTAATAAAGATAAACTTTTCTAGAGGAAGATCTTTACAGCGCTCTATTGCCACTCCATTGGGTCTGCAATATGATGGTATACAGAGGATTGGTTTCATGATCAACCTCCATATTTCCTGACTGTTTTGAAAAATGCCCTCAGCATATTTTCTTTCTTCACTTTGCTTGAATCCACTCGAATGGATATAAAACCCTCATCAGAGAAAACTTTGGCATTCTTCGCAACAGTTTCCCACTTCCCTCTCACGGCTTCCTCATTGATGGGTTTACCCCCATTCCGAGAATAGACCCGGGAAATCGCAACCTCGACCGGAGGAAGAAGATTCAGAACAATGACCCGAATAGGCCAGGATTTTTCAACCTCATGGAACAAATCCACATAAGTGGAACGGATTGTACTTGCCATGATCCCTTCCATGAGTATGTTAAAATCTTGAAATTCTTTCAGAGCGATAAACAAAGTCTGTCTAGTAATTCCATTGTTCTTGAGGGTATCCATACCTCCAGTTTTGTTAAAATATGTTCCAAGAGCAACCCATCCATAAGAGGGAAACACAGTTATTGCACTGATCTTCTTTCCAGACTCATCTACAATCGTATGAACCCACATATCAGGGTCATTCATCATAGACATTGGGATTGTAGATTTCCCGGATCCATTGCATCCTCTGATGTTGACAAGTACTCTCATACAAGAGCTCCTGTTTGAAGGAACAGCTTTAACCGGCCTTTACGGATGGAATCCCATCCGTGTATTTCTCCCCGCAAATCATCCTGAGTAGTTTTTTCTCGTAAATCCCATACATCTATACCATACTTTCGCAGTATATTCTCTGTTGCATAGCATTCCATAAGATTGCGGTCAGCATAATATCCAAGATAGCGGGATCCTTTGAATAACTTTCTGAAGAAACATAGGTTGGATTCCAAAACAATCTTAGGTTTACCAAACCTGATTGCCAATTTATCCAGTATCTTATTGTATCTATCCAGATCATAGTGTCTAGTCTGAATAGCTTCATCATCACACAAAAGATGAGCCATACCCTCCACAACAGTTTGACCGCAGTTCTTCCAATCCAAATGCTCAGGATCAGAATAGTACGCTGGCTGCATACCATACAGGGCATCAAAAAATAGGTATGCCCCATGTGGTCCAAAGAATCTCCAATTTTTGGTGATTTCCTTGTATGTTGCATCAAATCCATCAGCAAGCAGGGGTTCAAGATACTCAGTTAAATTGCCATGGGAAATCTTGTAAATAGATCTAATAGCGGGTATGACTTGGTCGTTGTTTTTAAGATACTTTTTATCCGGGTTAAACCATAAAGTATCTTTTGAAGCTATCCAAAAGGTCGAAATTGCTCTGGGTTTCACATCTGATATGGTAGGGAATTCCTCCAGAAATCTCATAGTTGTAGTACAAGAATAGGATAACCCATACAACACAGCTAACCATAAACAAGATTCCAAATCCAAGTTACGAGATTTTGCATATGGCCTCATGAGCTGATAATCTTCACCATCCATGTACCCAGTTTTTTCATCTGGGGTCATCAACTCTGTGAAGATTCTTTTCCGGAGTTTGGGGGAATCCCCTGGAATCCCATAATCAATCAATAAACTCACCTCTTATACAGAGGGGTCAAAATTGACCCCTCAAAATGGATTGATGTCAGCAGGAAAGTCTGGGATGTCTATTCAATCATCATCCTCTTCCCAGTCGTCATCATCCTCTTCGTCGTCATCGTCCTCTTCATCTTCCTCAGGCTCAGGCTGCTTGGACTTCTTGCCTTTGGCAGGTGCGGGGGCTTTTTTTACAGGCTTCTTTGCAGACTTCTTGGGGGGATCTTCCTCATCGTCTTCATCTTCTTCATCTTCGTCGTCATCGACAGGCTCAGGCTGCTTCTTGTTGGCTTTCTTGGGGGGAGCTTTCTTTGCAGGCTTTTTCACAGGCTCTTCTTC
>ERZ1034873.1023-NODE-1023-length-11377-cov-6.116234_pt1 | contig 11377 bp, 10 predicted proteins | sample MGYA00520689_ERZ1034873 | MGnify/ENA primary metagenome ERZ1034873 (study PRJEB33766, sample SAMN09781722) | gut metagenome | biome: gut microbiome | host: Homo sapiens | place: Madagascar | study: EMG produced TPA metagenomics assembly of the PRJNA485056 data...
GACTAATGACGGTGTGCAAAAATCTGCTTTATGAAAACAATCAGCAGACACACCGTTATTTCACTGGCAGTTTCGGCCTTAGTCACAGTAATTCTCATTTTTATTCCAACAGGATTTGAAGGCATTGTTCAATTTAAGGACGCAGACAAATGCCGCGTAAAAATTGAATCTGTAGACAACAGCCGCTGAATCCTATAGAAACAGAAAGTTCGTATTTTTGTTCGGAACTGGCGGTCTAGTTTTGTGCAAATGCTTTTTTACTTTCATGCCTTTTTTTTAACTTTTTTCACTGACTTTTTTCAGAAACTCCCTATAACAAAATTATATTTAAATATTGCGCAGAATGTCAACTGTATGGGAACTTGCCCCCAGAAGGTCGGGTCGTTCGCAGGTTGCCAGATGGAATTTCATAAAGGCTTCAAATGTTTTTTCATCCATGGCATTGAGTTCGCGCCTCATGTAGTCAGACGGACCGTCGGCTGCAAAGACAGAAATGCGTTTTAACCCGGCTGCGCGGTTAAGTTCATCAATGTCAGTAATACGCAGATAACTGTACAAATCCTGTGGCGAAGAAACAGTATGAAAATCTTCTGTCAGGGTTCCGTTTTCAAGGCATTCCAGAACATGGTTTTTCTTAAAGCAGTATTCTATTACACTGTACTCGTTCATGACGTAAGCAACAAAAATTATTCCGCCTTTTTTTGTAACACGCCGCGCTTCAGAAAATACCCGCAGCCTATCTTCCGTTGTGTGCAGATGGTACATTGGCCCGAACACCAGCGTAATGTCAAATTTGCCGTCTTCAAGAAAATGCATATCCATTGCGTTTCCCGGCCAGATATTTACGTTTGCATGCTTTGACTCAAGAACATCAATATTGTGCTGTACAAGTTCAACTGCAGTAACCGAATGCCCTTCTTCTGAAAGAGCGACAGAATAACGCCCTGTACCGGCACCGGCATCAAGAATGTGCAGTTTTTTCCCCGCCGGAATATAGTCGTGTATAAACTTCATTGTCGTGGTGAATTCAACCGTTCCGTGGCGTGTAGTAAGCCTGTGGTCTTCATTGAATTTGTTGTAATAGCGTTCGATTTCTGTCATGCGCTTACTATACAGCAATTTTCACCGATTGCAAATATGGGCTTTTTTCGTTAAAATGCACGTATGAAAACTTCACAAATTCCATTCAGAACACTGCGGGAAGCGCCTGCAGAAGCGATAATCTCAAGCCACCAGCTCATGATGCGCGCCGACCTTATCAGAAAACTCGGCAACGGCCTTTATACATATATGCCGCTCGGACTCCGCGCCTACAGAAAACTTGAAAACATCATCAGACAGGAACTTGACGCTTCAGGCGCCATGGAATTCAAACCTACCGTTGTTGTTCCGGGAGATATCTGGAAAGAAAGCGGAAGATGGGACACAATGGGTGCGCAGATGCTCAAGGCCCAAAACCGCCAGCAGCAGGACATGGTTGTAAGTCCTACAGCCGAAGAAGCTTACACTGCAATAATGAAACAGGGACTCACCAGTTACAAGCAGCTTCCTATCAACTGTTATCAGATAAACACAAAATACCGTGACGAAATCCGCCCAAGATACGGTGTAATGCGCGGCCGTGAATTCAACATGATGGACGGCTATTCCCTTAACGCAAATGACGAATCGCTTGACGAAACATACCAGGCTTATGCAAAGGCTTATCTCAGGATTTTCAAGCGACTTGGCCTTAAGGTAATTCCGGTAAAGGCAGATACAGGTGCAATGGGTGGCAGCGGTTCAGAAGAATTTATGGTAGAAAGCCCTGTCGGCGATGACACGCTCATTTTGTGTGAATGCGGATATGCAGCCAACGTAGAAAAAGCTTCATGCGCAAAAGACATTCCGCTCGACAAAAACGGTAATCCTCTGGCCGCAACAGACAAGCCCTTCGAAGAAATAAAAACCCCAGGAGTCGGAACAATCGCTGACCTCGAAAAATTCCTTGACTGCAGCCAGCACTCACTTCTCAAAACACTTATCTACAAGGCTACAAACGTTTCTCTTGACTTAAGCGGAATAGAATGCTGCAAAAACCTCAAGACCTTTACCGAAGGAAACATGACGTTCTACCCTGAAGTATTTGTTGCAGTGTGCATACGAGGGGATCTTGACGTTAACGAAGCAAAACTTGCAGGTCTTCTCAAGGCAAGCGAAGTAACACTCGCCACTGCAGAAGAAGACATGCGCATAACAGGAGCACCGGTAGGATACGCAGGACCTGTAGGATTAAACAATGTTCCTGTTATTGCAGACAATTCTGTTCTTGATATGCACGACTTTCTGGTCGGGGCAAACAAGGCAGACACACATCTTGTTCATGTTGAATACGGCCGCGACTTCAAGGTATGGCAGACAGCAGATGTTCGCACGGCAAAAGCAGGCGACAAATGCCCTGTTTGCGGTAAGCCTTTCTACACAAGCCGCGGTAACGAACTGGGACACATATTCAAGCTTGGAAAAAAATATACGCAAAGCATGGGCGTAACTTACCTTGACGTCAACGGAAAATCATCTGTTCCCACAATGGGATGCTACGGAATAGGTGTTGACCGTGTTCTTGCTTCCATTATTGAGTCTTTCCACGATGAACACGGAATTATCTGGCCAATGTCAGTTGCCCCGTACCAGGTTGCAATTGTTCCTATTAAATACAAGGATTCCATGAAAGAAGCTGCTGACAGGCTTTATGATGAACTTTCAAAACTCGGAATAGAAGTTCTGCTTGACGACCGCGATGAACGTCCAGGCGTTAAGTTCAATGACATGGATCTTATGGGATATCCTGTACGCGTAACAATCGGCGACAAAAATCTTCCAAACGTAGAAGTCAAACTCAGAAACCAGAGCGATGCACAGCTTGTTCCGCTTGAAGAAGCTGCGGCAAAAATTGCACAGACAGTAAAGGCTGCACTGGACGAGCTTAACGCATAAAAGTCTGCCGGAGGAAACAATGAGAAACTTACATAAAAAATTATCTGCACTTATACTCCTGTTTCTTCCGGCGGCAGCATTTTCTTTGCCTGCAACAGAGGATTGGCTTCCTGACACTTCGGGAGAATACGTTTACTACAGCGACAAAAGTTTTAAAGACAAATCAATAATTGGATTTCTTTACTACAACGATGAAACATACGCTGCAAGGTACTATTCCCCCGCGACACTCTCCAAACAGAAAAAAGACATAACTGTTTATCTTACAGTACAAAAAGACACATTCCCGCTTAAGTTCACCGGCGAGCGCATTTCGGGAATGACAGAAACGGGCGACTCTGACATTGTAAATTACATACACGATCTTTTCTACGAGTTTTCGGCAAGGCGGCATGCAACAAGTTTAAAGAAAGGTTTTGTTCTCAAGACCGACGAAAACTTTGCGCAGTTCGGCGGAAGTGTAAAAATTGAATACAGCCCGCTTGTTCCTGTATTCAACATTCTTTCAATAAGTGCAAATGACGGAACACCTATTCTTACTGTTCAGACAACAGGCATTCTTGCTTCTTCAGAAGACAAATCGTTTACGGAATTCAAGGGAATTGAAGGGCTGCCCAGGGACAAGACAAGGAACTTTAAAAAAACAAAGGCAGAACCGCAGAAAGCATCATTTGAATCGCAGTCGGTTAAGCTTGACGGAATGTGGAAGCAGTCCATGCAGAACATGTGGCTTTTGGATGACTTTGCAATTATTACGTTCAGCACAATAAAGCCCCCGTCCAAAACCGAATTTTCCGGTGACTTTATGGCATTTATGATAAGAAAATTAAGTCAGGGAACAAACGGTTCCTATTCTATTTGGAAGCAACATAAAATTTCTGCAGAAAAAAAAGACGGCGCAAGAATTATGAATGTTTTCTACCAGCCGCTCAGTTCAAATGTAACACGCGACTTCAAGACAATTACTCCGCTTGAAGATGGAAACCTTGCTTATTTTTCACTTACGATTTTTGACGACACTTATCAGAAAAACCGTGCCTACTTTGACCGTATCCTTAAAAGTTACGAGCCTTAATTCTGCCTTGAGGCTTAAAACTCAAAGCTTAAAAACTTGAACGGCGTAGCGGTGTTCCAATCCAGACGCCTTCACTTCCCAAATATTCCTTTTTTTCACCATCAATAAGGAACTGAACGCTTTCTACTGTCTGGAACGCTGTTGCCGTATACACAATCTGCTGAAGCTGTCCGCGCAGACCTTCTATTCCGTAACGGTTGAATTCAAATTCACTGCTGAAGTTAAGTGTTGCCACGCCGTTTCTGACAGACGCGCCCAAAAGACGTGTTCCATCTGACAAAAGCGTACGGCAGCCAGAATCTGCTTCTGTAGAATTCGGTCCTTCTATCAAAGCATTTACAGCGTCCATAAGAGGACTGTCCGACTTTTTCATGGTACGTACAACTTCGCGGCGGTTGACTGTTCCGTTGCTGGTAATAATCATAAAGTAAAGCTTGATGTTCATTGTAGCAGAAGCTGCAGTTGCCGGAGTCTTTTTTGTTTCGGTAACAGCAAGTTTGTTTTCTGCAGGTTTTGGTTTGGTGGCAGTTTCTTTTTTTACAGCCGCGGCTTCTTCTGCCTGCTGCTGAAGTTCACGACCGGCATCGCTTACTGCTGTTACGGGAGACACATTTTCCTGCTGCGGGGCAGATTGTGTACCTGTGGCTGCAGATTGCGTATTGGAGAGCTGTTCAGCCTGTTCTGTTTTATTTACGGCAGGTTCTGAAACTGAACTTTCGTTTTCTGCATTAAGATCTATTTCTGTAGAAATAATGGGCGCAACATCATTTTTGCCTTCTTCTTTTTGTTCAACAACAGGAGCCTTTTCTATAAACTCTGGGGTTTTTCCTATTGTGCGTTCAAAAAAACGGGTAGTCTTTAAGTTGGAAACAATCGTTTTCTGGTTTATTAAAAAAAGTACACCGATAATCAAAAGAAGTACAAACCATATTGCAAATCCAAAGCCGGAATTCTTTTTGTTTTTGTTGTCTGCCATTCTGCCATTATAAACCACACCAACCTATTTTTCAATAAGCATGCAGTCCAGTGCGCAGTCCAGATTAAAGTCTTGATGTAAATTCAGAGAATTTCAACAAAACGCTCCAACCCCCGCTGCAGATATTCTCGGCTGGTTGCAACATTTATCCGCTGGAACATTTTTCCTTCTGCTCCAAAAATATTGCCAGGATCAAGCCAGAGATTTGCGTCTTGTTTTATACGGCGGTTTAATTCTGCATCATCATAACAAAGTGCACTACAGTCTATCCACAAAAGATAAGTTGCTTCGGGCTTTTTGCATTTTAATTTGCCATTTGAGTTTTTATTTAAGTATTCAACTGCAAAATCAAGATTACTGTTAATAAATTCTGATGCTCCATCAAACCAGTTTTTGCCGTTGCGGTAAGCGGCTTCTGCTGCAACAAGGCCAAGTGTATTTGGTTCAGCATAACCGGTTTTGTCACGTTCACTCATAAACTGTTTTCTAAGGTTTTCATCTGCAATAAAAATATTTGAAACCTGAAGTCCGGCAAGATTAAAACTTTTGCTCGGGCTTGTGCAGGTTACGGTTATTTTTTGAGCCTGTTCACAAACAGATGCAAATACAGTATGGGCATTGGGCTTCCATACAAAGTCTGAATGGATTTCATCGCTTACAACAATTACATTGTGCTTAAGGCAGATGTCTGCAATTTTTTTTAGTTCATCTTTTGTCCAGCTTCTTCCGCCGGGATTATGCGGATTGCATAAAATGAAAAGGCGCACTTTATTTTCTTTGATTTTATTTTCAAAGCCGTCAAAATCTATCTCGAACCTGCCAAAACCATTTTTGTCTTTTTTCCACACAAGAGGTGACGTTACGACTTTTCTTTCGTTTTTTAGAATTACGTTTTTAAAAGGATAATAAACAGGCGGCTGTATTAATACTGAATCTCCTGGTTCTGTAAATGCTTTGACTGCAGTTGCAAGTGCAAAAACCACGCCCGGAGTTTCGACAAGCCATTCTCTTTTTACATCATAACTATGATTATTTTTTATCCACTGTGCAACGGCTTCAAAGTAATGATCTTTATAACCTGTGTAGCCGAAAATTCCGTGTTCAACACGATTATGAATTGCAGACAAAATCTCGGGTGCAGTTTTAAAGTCCATATCGGCAACCCAGTAGGAAAGACAGTCTTCTTTGTAACCTCGCTCTTTTGCAAAATCAAACTTAAGACAGTCAGTATTTTTTCTGTCAACAAATACAAAATCATAACTCATAGTTCCTCCAAAAATTATTTCTACAGCGCCTGTTTTATATCTGCAATCAATTCGTCTGCATTTTCTATTCCTACACTCAGTCTTAGAAGCGTGTCTGTTACGCCGGTTTTTTCTCTCATTTCTTTTGGAATAAAATTATGTGTCTGGCTTGCAGGATATGTAACAAGAGTCTGCACGCCGCCGAGACTTTCTGCAAACAGAATGAATTTTATTTTTTTAAGAAAGTCAGAAACTTTTTGCGACGACTCAACTGTAAAACTTATCATTGCTCCATACCCCTGAGCCTGGCTTTTGTAAATTTGTTTTTGTTCAGCCGGCAAAAGCGACGGGTAATAAACTTTTTTTACGTTCGTATTTTTGCAGAGAAAGTCCGTAATTTTTTCTGCATTTTTCTGAGCTTTTTCAATTCTGACTGCAAGAGTTTTTATTCCGCGCAAAACAAGAAATGCATCAAACGGTGACAAAACACCGCCTTCGGAAATCTGAATAAAACGAAACAGATCATCAAATTCTTTTTTGTCATAAATCAAAAAGCCGCATAGCACATCATGATGACCGCTTAAAAATTTTGTTCCGGAATGTATTATAACATCAGCACCAAAATCTTTTGGAGTCTGCAGATAAGGAGACAAAAAAGTATTGTCTACAATCAGGATTCCGCTGTTTGCGTGAATCAGGTCTGCACAATCTTTTATGGAAGTAACCTTCATTGTAGGATTCGAAGGTGTTTCGATAAAGATTGCGCGTGTTTTTGAATTTATATTTTTTTTAACTTCCCTCAGATTGCTTGTATCGGTATAAAATGCTTTTATTCCAAAGCGTCTGTAAATTTCAAAAATGCGGTATGTTCCGCCGTAAAGATCATCGCTTACAATTATTTCATCTCCGGGAGAAAAATATTTTAGTACAGCTGAGAGTGCTGTCATTCCACTTGAAAATCCAAGTGCATAGTTGCAGTGTTCAAGGGCAGCAACGGTCTGTTCAAGTTCAAAGCGCGTGGGGTTTAGGCAACGGCCGTAATCGTAACCTGTAGAAATACCAAGTTCAGGGTGAGCAAAAGTTGTACTCAAGTAAATTGGAGTTGCAACAGCGCCTGTTTTTTCTTCTACAGGAGTATAACCGTGCACGCAAAATGATTCTGCAGATTCACATGGAATACGGGCAGGTTCCGGAGAGCCGGCATGACTTCCTAAAACAAATTTACTGCTGTCTGACATATATCCTCCCGCCTGAAAAATCAATTTTTTAATTAAGGTTATCTCAAAAATTGCAATTTTTAGAGATTCCATTAATAAGATATTACACGTTATTTTTTGTTTATTCCAATATTTGTTTCTGATAACCGGCAATAAAAAAAATATATAGTGGGATAAAGAAATTCATAATATAACTTTTTTATGCATGTAATTCATGAGATTGGACCTGTATGGAACACCGAAAGCAGAATTCTTTTTTTGGGAACTATGCCCTCGCCTGCTTCAAGGCTGGCTGGGTTTTACTACATGCACCCTCGCAACAGATTCTGGCCGGTAATGGAAAAAATATTCAGCGTTACGCTGCCTTCTGTAAACGAACGGCGAACTTTTCTTTTGCAGAATAATATTGCACTTTGGGATGTTCTGTGCAGATGCGATATTGACGGTGCGCAGGATTCTTCCATTAAAAACGCGGTGCCAAATAATTTTACGCAGATACTTAACGAATCAAAAATAAGCCGCATCTTTTGTACCGGAAAAGCCGCACTTTTACTTTACGAAAAACTTTGTGCAAAAAATTATTCTGTTCCATACGAAGGTATTCCTTCCACAAGTCCGGCAAATGCTTCGTGGACTCTGGAAAAACTTTGCGAAGAATACAGAAAGAAAATATTTGCAGACGCATTCCATTAATAAAGCTGGAAAGAATCTTTGGAATACATTACGAACTTTTGCGAAAATACGGTAAAGGTTGGAATATATTCCTAACTTTTCTTGACAACTGTAAAACTTCGGAATATAACTCTTTCTCTGTGAATTTTAAAATATCTGAATTGCGACTTATTATTTTGCAACCGATATTTTTATTCAATTATTGTGTGTTTTTATAATTTTGCAGAAGTTTTTGAAAGTCTGCAATGCTTTTATTCAATTCCTTGTCTGACCCATCATCAAAAGGAATATACTGGGCAAGCCGGCAATGTTCACTCAATAAATGAAAATAGTCAAAACCTTTCTGGATATAAAATTTAAGAATGTCTTTTGATAAAGAGTGATGTCCGCCTTCCACTAAAAATGATTTTTGCATTCCGAGATTTGTTGCATGATAAAAATTATCAAAATCATCTTTATAAGAAAAAAGTTCATCGTGATTTCCAAATATTCCAAAACAACATTGTCGTACTTCGCTGACAACTTCAAAAAGTTTTTCTTCTTCCTGCTTCCATTGTTCTATAATATTTGCAGGAATATCTGAATTCAGCTTTGGTATTTCAAGACTTGGTTTTAAGCACGGATTTATTACAATACGCGCAGCTGAATCTGTAATTCCAAGTTAATCGGAAGTAAAACTATGGCTTATACAAAACCACAGGTAATCGCACAGAACGCTTCTACAGGAAGTTACGCTGCAGGATGCCCGGAAAAAGACAGAGGCCCGGAGTTATACGGCACGCATAGTTGCATTAATTGTGAACGAACAAAATAGATTGTGTTCACATTTCTAAGCGAGAGCCTTAAATCTTGTTACACAGAGGTCTTCGGACTTCTGTGTTTTTTTTCAGAATAAAAGGAATAATCAATCATGCTTTACAGACAAAAAAAAGACACATACATTCGTAACTACGACGGCGTGGGCTACATTACTTCGACAGGAATTTTTAACGACAGAATTGTAAACCAGAGCGGAACAATTTTTTTATGCGCATTAAACCGCACGCCTCAAACACTTGACGAACTCACAGATAAGATTTTACCACAATTCACAGGTGTTGACCGCGATACAATAAAACAAGACGCACAAGAATTTTACGAAACCTTAATCCAGGACGGATTTGTTATCAAAGGAGAAACAGAAGAAGAACTTAATGCCAAAGACATTGGCTTTACATATAATTCAATTTTACCAAAAACAGCACGTGAAGATTTTACACCGACAATTCAGCGTGCAGACAGCGACACTCAGGAGTTTTTGGAAAAGCATTTTAAAGACAAACCACACTTGACATCGTTCCAAATTGAACTGACTTCAAAATGCAACGAACGCTGCGTTCACTGCTACATTCCGCATAAGTTCAAATTGAATAACATTACGGACGAGCTTTATTATTCAACACTTGAGCAGCTTTCTAAAATGGGAGTTTTATCTGTAACACTTTCCGGTGGAGAGCCGATGTGCCATCCTCATTTTAAAGAATATTTGCGCGCTGCAAAAAAATACGACTTTTATGTAAACATTCTTTCAAACCTAACTTTGCTTGATGACGAAACAATTCAGATTATGAAAGAAAGCAATGTTTCATCAGTTCAGGTTTCGCTTTATTCAATGATTCCGGAACATCATGATACAATTACAACTTTGCCTGGCAGTTTTGAGAAAACAAAAAATGCAATTTTAAAATTAATCGAAAACGATATTCCGCTTCATGTAAGTTGTCCAACAATGAAAGGAAACAAAGATGATTTTAAAGACGTTTTGGCTTGGTGCACTGAACACAAAATCCGCGCCCAAACTGACTACATTATGATGGCACAGTACAACCACGAAACAGAAAATCTTGCAAACAGACTTTCTGTAGAAGAAGCAGGCAAAGTAATCGAAACTATTGTACTTGGCGATGAAGATTACCAGAAAGCAATTCTAGAACCAGACTTTGTTGAACGCTGTAACGAAAATCAGTTTAATCCGGAACGACGTCTTTGTGGTGTCGGTATTTCTTCTTGTTGTATGGTAAGCAACGGAAATGTTTATCCATGTGCTGGATGGCAGGAAATGGTTTTGGGAAACTTAAACGAAGACAATTTGCAGAACATTTGGGACAATTCAGAAAAAATAAAATGGCTTCGCGGTTTAAAAATGAAAGACCTTGGCAACGGTGAATGCTGCAAATGCGACAAAGCTGCTTTCTGCGCTCCGTGCATGGTTCGCAATGCCAACGAAAGTCCTACAGGAAATCCTCTGGAAATCAACCGACATTTCTGTGCAGTTGCCGCAAAAAACAAGCAGATTATATTGGACTGGAGAAATGCAAAATTAAAAGAGGTGTGAAAATAAAGATTTGACAGATTTTCATGTTCACTTTGGACAATATAATAACGAATATTTTTATCCGCAATGCGTTATTGACGATTTGGCAAAACGTAAAATTACAGAAGCCTGGATTTCGTCAACAACGTCGTGCATGTATTGTCGCGAACAGCATCCGGAATTAAAAAATCAACCGAATGCAAAACAAATTTTAGATGCAGTAAATGAAGAATTTAATATTGCAATTAATCATGCAAAACTTTATGAAATAAAAATTCACCCGCTTTACTGGCTTGTTCCTGAGTTTGAAAAATCCGGTGTATGTTTTGAAAAATTTTTCAGTAAGCTCCTGAATCAAGTTCAGGATGACGGCTTACAGAGTCATTCCGAATTTATTTCGGAATCTGTTTTCTATGAAGGTTTTAAAATACATCCTCGTGCGCAAAACTGGGATTTTTCAGATGACGCAACATTTGAACTTACAGAACGAGTTTTCTCTTTTGCAGAACAAAATAAGCTTCGGATTTTAATTCACACGGGTAATGATTCTGTTGACTGTCCACGTAAGTTTGAGCCATTTATTGCAAAATATTCAAAATGCATTGTTCAACTTGCGCACATAAAAAAAATTGACGAAGCAATTTACATGCTTAATAATTATTCAAATGTAGTTTTTGATACAGCGTTTTCGAATCAAGAGAATATTTTAAAAATACAGAACAAAGGTTTTGCAAATCGCCTTGTTTACGAGAGCGATTTTCCGATTAAGGACCACAAAAAACTAAAAGGTGAAGTAATAATTCCAAATGGAGTCAAAGAAATTCACCGCAATGCTTTTTTTGAATTGCCAAAATATTAAAAAAA
>ERZ1034873.1025-NODE-1025-length-11366-cov-5.855362_pt1 | contig 11366 bp, 10 predicted proteins | sample MGYA00520689_ERZ1034873 | MGnify/ENA primary metagenome ERZ1034873 (study PRJEB33766, sample SAMN09781722) | gut metagenome | biome: gut microbiome | host: Homo sapiens | place: Madagascar | study: EMG produced TPA metagenomics assembly of the PRJNA485056 data...
TAGTATATCAGCTTCCCAAGCTGAGGAGGCGGGTTCGATTCCCGTTGTCTGCTTTCTTTTATTTTTCACAGAGTTTCTTATTTTCCCCTGAGATACATAGCTAATTTCATATTTATCCATGAAGGATTTTTTCTAAATCTTCCACAAGTCCCTCTTTCGACACCACCTGCTTCGCCTGCATGCCGTAATTTACCGCCGCCTGCACATTTTCCAGCCGGTCATCAAAGAAAAGACACTCACACGGCTTTAACCGGTATTTCTCGCAAAGTGCCTCATAAATCGCCTGATCCGGTTTTACTTTGTGCACCATATAGGAAACGACCAGTCCGTCAATATCATTCATGAAATCCGCATATTCTGTATGCTTTTTAAATAATTCTTCCGAATAGTTGGACAGCAGATACACCCCGTACCCCTGTAATTTTAATTGATGTACAAGTTCCCATACTGCCGGTCTTGCTACCGGCATATACTCTCCGTGACCGATAAACCAGCGGATTACCTTTTCATCCTCCGGATATTTTTTACAATAACGCTCAATGATCTCCTGCTGCGGGACAGTTCCAAGGTCGAGCAGTCCCCACAAACCTTCCGGATCATCAAACATTTCCGTTCCAATGCGCACCGCCTCACTCTCCAAAAGCCCGTAATCCATCAGCATATATTTCCAGCGATAAGAGAGTAAGACATCTCCCACATCAAAAATAATATTTTTTATCTGTTCCATGTTAGTTTTCATTTCCATTTTCCTCACAAGATCCACTATAATTCTTATAACTGTATGTTTCTTTGATTTCGACTGATTCTAACACAGAACAGATTCCGATGTCAAAAGATGCCGCATCCTTCTGTTTCAGAACGGATGCGGCAATCAATGTTATGCCTGATTTCCCACAATTTTATAATAGCTTCTCGATGTAACTGCAAAGACCGCAAGGTAGATCAGTCCAAATACCAGTACTGTTCCTGCCAGACACCATGCAAACAGTGTTCCGTTATACAAAGCCACCAATGCAAGCAGTTTTTTCAGCATCGGATATGCTGCCGCAAGATGACATGCTGCCGTGACAAGTGGAAGGAAAAATACCATGCGTATCTGGGAACGGATCGAGGCTTTTACCTCGGCATTGCTCATTCCAACCTTTTCCATGATGGCAAAGCGCTCTTTATCTTCATAACCTTCGGATATCTGCTTGTAATAAATAATCAGAACTGTGATCATCAAAAACATGCTTCCCAAAAACAGGCCAAGGAAAAACAGGCCGCCATTGCTTGACTCATAATCAATGCGTCCCTCCGCTCTTGACACTACATTACAATCCAGCCGCATGATCTGTGGATTTGTCTCATCATTCTGCCATTCGCAGATGCGCTCCCGCACTGCATTGGCGCAGGCGATTTTTTCTTCCTCTGACCCACTCATATCAAAGTTCATCACATAAGTAAGATCAACTTTTCGTTCTTCACCATAGGCAGCTGTCTCCATATCTGATAACTGCTGACGCATTTCTTCGAATGCAGTTTCATCTTTTACAATTACGATTACAGTACCTCCCACTAATTCCGTCATTGCATCTCTCCCCGAAATTTTCATGGTCTGTTCCACCGGATACTCTGCATTACCAATCACTATACTTTCCTGCTCATACATAGGATCTGCCATTACCGCCACGCTTCCATCTGAAATATCCGGGATCGTTTCCTGCATATATTCCTCAAATCCCCGTTTTGTCATAACTTCAAACATATACATATTGGAAAAATCTATATTAGAACGATCTAATGCCATAACCTTATTTCCGGACAACATTACCGCAGCTCCCGCATAGACTCCTTTTTGTCTGCCTGTTATAACTCTGCCATTTTCTTTTATCACATTTTCGATCTCATCTGTCATCCGTTCAAATGTCCCGAAATCCTGCTGACCATCCGAATCATAAAACATTACTTCAAGCTCTGCCGGATACTGTGTTTTTAACTCATCTTCAAGTCCGGCGTACATACATACTGTCACAGAGATCACAACCAGTACCATTGTTGATAAAATACAGATATTTGCAAGTCCCACGGCATTCTGTTTCATCCGGTAGATCATGCCGGAAACCGTTGTAAAATGTCTGGTCTGGTAATAATAACGCTTGTTTTTCCGAAGTAATTTTAAAAATGCGATGCTGCCGGCGTTAAACAGACAGTAAGTTCCGATAATAACCAGCATGACTGCAACGAAAAACAGATTGATTGCCTTTACCGGATTATCTACCGTAATCGCTATATAATAGCCGGCTGCAATACAAACTACTCCAAGCACTGCCTGCAGAATTTTGGTTTTCGGCTCGCGCTCTCCTGTATTTCCACTGTGCAGCAGCTCTACCGGATTCGAAAGCCGGATCTGCATCAGATTGTAAAGAAGAATACATACATAAATGGTGCCAAAAAGTTCTGCGGTATGAAGGCATCCCCATCCTGAAATATAAAACGGAATTGTAGCTTCAAGCCCGGTCAGACGGTATAAAAACATGGTCAGTAATTTCTGGAATACGATACCAAATACCAGACCTCCGCCAACTGCGATCAGAAAAGAAAAAACCGTTTCCCATGCCAGAATTTTGGCAATATGGATTTTTTCCATGCCAAGAATATTATAGATCCCAAGTTCTTTTTTTCTGCGCTTCATAATAAAGCTGTTCGTATAAAATAAAAAAATACTGACAAACATACCTACAACGATCACTCCAAAGAGAAGAACCGTCTGGACACTGGTTCCTCCACGCATCTTTGAGAGTCCTTCATTGCCCTGGATCGCGCACATCGTATAAAACATCATGGCTGACAGCATTCCTGCAATCACATACGGCAGATAAAACTGTCTGCTGTTTTTTAAGTTGCTCCATGCAAGTTTCAGATAAAGTTTATTCATGGCGCTCACCACCTGTCGTTAAAATTGTAAGCGTGTCGGATATTTTTGCATAAAGTTCCTCGGTACTCATATCCCCGCGGTATAACTGATGGAATACTTCTCCGTCTTTGATAAACAACACACGTTTCGCATGGCTTGCTGCCTTAATACTGTGTGTGACCATAAGGATCGTCTGTCCGTCCTCATTGATCTGGTTAAACAATGCCAGAATGCCATCGGTCGCTTTTGAGTCAAGTGCCCCGGTCGGTTCATCCGCTAAGATAAGCTGCGGATCTGTAATAAGCGCACGTGCCACCGCCACGCGTTGTTTTTGTCCGCCAGAAACTTCATACGGATATTTTTCTAAAAGTCCTTCAATTCCAAGTTTTTTGGCAAGCGGATATACCTTCGGCTCCATCTGCTCTGGTTTTACTCCGGCAAGTACAAGCGGAAGCAGAATATTATCTTTTAAACAGAACTGATCTAATAAATTAAAATCCTGAAAAACAAATCCAAGATGATCCCGTCTGAATGCAGAGATTTCTTTTTCACGGAGTGTCACAATATTTTTTTCATTCAAAAGAACCTCTCCCGCGGTCGGTTTGTCCAGTGCTGCAAGGATATTAAGAAGCGTCGTTTTCCCGGAGCCGGACTCACCCATAATTGCCACATATTCTCCTTCCTCCACTGAAAAATTCATGGATTTCAATGCCTCTACCTGATTTCCTCCAAACCGTGTGGTATATATTTTCTTTAAATTATTTACCTCTAAAAGTGCCATATCATTTTCCTCCCAAGCAATATTATTTTATTTCCTCAAGGACTATATCAAGTATAACAAAAGAGGGAAACGCAAGCCATCGAACCAGCTTACATTTCCCTGCTGTATCTTACATTATTGTAAGTTTGCATTTTATCCATAATACATTTTTTCTGACCTGCAATGGCCTCTTTAACCAATTTTTACAACCGTTCCCTCTCCTTCTTTAGAGGTAATGGAAAATGTGTGCCCAAGTTTCTTTAAAATACGGCTGCACAGATACAGACCGATTCCGCTCGAATGTTGTCCTCCATGTCCATTACATCCGGTATATCCCATCTCACAGATACGTGGCAGATCCTCTGCCCGGATCCCGATCCCGGTATCTTCTATGACAAGCCGAACTGAATTCGTGCTGCCATTTTCCTCACTGTCTCCTTTTCCATGAGAATTTTTCTGCAAGGGCACTGACATGGTTCCGTCTCCATCTTCCAGATAAATCTTAATACTTCCTGTCTTTGTGTACTTAACGGCATTCGATATCACCTGCTCGATAACAAATGAGAGCCATTTTTTATCCGTGATTACGGCTACCCCAACCGGTTCATAGCTCAGGCTGATTTTTTTTACAATAAACTGTCTTGCATATTTTTTTACAGAAGTCCGTATGATCTCATCTAAATCCGTTGTTTCAAATACAAAGTCTGTCGTTTCTGAATCAAGACGCTGGTACTGCAATGCCATTTCCACATACTGTTCAATCCCAAACAGTTCAGACAGTTCCTCCGTCATCTTTCCCTCATCATTTTTATTTTGAAGCAGAAGACGCAGTGCAGCAATCGGTGTCTTGACCTGATGAACCCACATGGCATAATATTCCTGCATATTTTTTTGTTTTTCAGCTGCCCGGCTCTGTACCCCCGCATATTCGTCCGATAAGATCCGAAGCAGTTTCTGGTACTCGGTTTCTAACAAATCCATCGTCTCCGGCATCCTGTCGGCAGAAAGCATGATGGTATGCTCTAATTCCTTCACTTTCTGATAATGCCTGTAATACCTCATTGCATCAAAAATCAGAAGTATCAGCAGTAAAAATAATGAAATAAATATTCCATATCCAATTTCTGCAAGCGGAATCTGGTTGAGTATCATCGTGAGGAACATGACCACTTCACATACAATCACAATGCACAACCATCCACCAATCCTTTTCATATATGAAATAATCCCACTCATCCGATCTGATACCCGATTCCTTTTCTCGTCACAATAAAATCGCAAAGCCCCACAGATTCTAATTTTTTCCGTAAACGGTTTACATTGACGGAAAGCGTATTTTCATCCACAAAACTGTCGCTCTCCCATAATTTTACCATCAGCGTATCTCTCGACACAACTTTTTGTTTGTTTTCCATGAGCACCTGTAAAATTTTAAATTCATTTTTTGTCAGTTCTATTTTTTCCTGTTCATAAAACAATGCTGCCTCTGTCAGATTTAACATGGCACCCTTATGTTCTAAAACGGCGCTTTGTCCGGTAAAATCATAAGTTCTCCGAAGCATTGCCTGCACTTTCGCTGTCAGCACTTCTAAATCAAATGGTTTGGCAATGAAATCATCCCCACCCATGCTGACCGCCATCACAATATTCATATTATCCGATGCGGACGATACAAAAATAACAGGCACCTTTGACACTTTGCGGATTTCACTGCACCAGTGATAGCCATTGAAAAAAGGAAGTTTTACATCCATCAGTACAAGCTGAGGATCAAACGCAGCAAACGCAGCCGTCACATTAGAAAAATCTTCGGCACAGCATACCTCATAATTCCAGCTTTCCAAATGGTCTTTTACACTCCGTGCGATACTTTCATCATCCTCTACAATCAAAATACGGTACATATTATTTACCACAACTCTGCCAGCTCATAAATGAGTTTTTCTGTTTTCTCCCAGCCAAGACAAGGATCAGTGATAGACTTTCCGTAACAGTGATCCCCTACCTTCTGGTTTCCGTCCTCTATATAGCTCTCAATCATCAGTCCCTTGACCAGCTTATGAATATCCGCTGACATCTTGCAACTGTGCAGTACATCCTTGCTGATTCTGATCTGTTCCTCAAATTTCTTGCCGGAATTGGAATGGTTTGCATCTACAATAACTGCAGGGTTTGCAAGTGGATTACTTGAAGAATTTGCATCCTCATAATGCTCCAGCAGATTCTGCAGATCTTCGTAATGATAATTTGGAATATTTCTTCCGAATTTGTCCACATATCCCCTTAAAATCGCATGCGTATATGGATTTCCCTGCGTTTTTACCTCCCAGCCGCGGTATAAGAACGTGTGACTGTTCTGCGCTGCAATGATGGAATTCATCATGACTGCAATATCACCACCGGTCGGATTCTTCATACCAACCGGAATACCCACACCACTTGCTGTCAGTCTGTGCTGCTGATTTTCCACAGAACGTGCACCTACCGCTACATAAGAGAGCAAATCTGACAAATATCTGTGGTTTTCCGGGTATAACATCTCATCTGCGCAGGTAAAACCGGTCTCCTCGACTGCGCGCTTATGCATCTGGCGGATGGCTATGATTCCTTTCAACATATCGGTTTCTTTTTCCGGATCCGGCTGATGAAGCATGCCTTTATACCCGATTCCAATCGTTCTTGGTTTGTTTGTGTAAATACGCGGAATCATAAAAATCTTATCTGCCACTTTATCCTGTACTTTACGAAGTCTTGAAATATAATCAATGACTGCATCCTCATTGTCTGCAGAACATGGTCCGATCACCAGGATCAGCTTATCTTCTTTTCCCTCGAATATTGCGCGGATCTCATCATCGCGCTCTGCCTTAGTTGCAACAACCTGTGCACTTACCGGATACTCTTCCTTCAATTCTGCCGGTGTTGGAAGTTTCCGTAAGAACTCCATTTCCATTTCCATTTTGTCCTCCGTTTCTGCGCCATTTTCTATCTTATTTTATGTTACGTCTCTCCGGTATTCCGACAAGACATTTTATTATCTGTGCGCTGGCTTTTCTTTTATTTATGACAATCGATCTGCCCGCAAAGCGTGCAACCTATCGTTTTCATAATGCAATCTTCTTTCTCGCTTTAAAGCATTGCAGTATGAAGTTCCTTTAAATAATACTTTGTTCTCTCTGATCTGTCAATCCCCTTTGCAGAAAAAAGCAGGTATCCCGTTTCCGAAACACCTGCCAAAAGTCTTATATATGCTGTTTTTTAATAAAATACATGATTTCCGATTACAACACCCGCACGTCCGGAACTTGCTCTTGCAAAACAGGTTGCACCACCGGTATTATCTGAGCCACCCAGTGCCTGCTGTGCTGCCTGTACGCAGCTGCCCTTTGGTCCATTTGCTGCAATACTTGCAACCATTCCCTGTCCTGCCGGTGGAAACTGTCCGCTCTGATAAATAACACCGGAAATGCTCGACGGATATGCACCGGAACGAAGTCTGTTCATAACAACTGCTCCAACTGCAAGCTGTCCTTCATAAGGCTCACTTCCTGCCTCACACTGAATCAGTGCTGCAAGGAGTGTTACATCATCGTAAGATGCCGAAACAGAAGCATTCTGTACGGTAGATGTCTCTGTAGTCTGCGCTGCTTTTGCTGCTGCCTCTTCCTCTGCTTTCTTTGCTAATGCTGCCTTTTCTTCTTCTATTGTGACTGCCTCGCCAAGTGCAAGTTCTGTAGTAACATAATCTGCACTGACATATGCGATCTGTCCTTTATATTTAACGGCTACCCAGCCGTCCTCTGTCTCGGCATCTGTATCAACCGTTAATGTGGTTCCCTCGGAAACTGCAGTAATGACCGATGCATCTTCTGATGCAGCCTTTCTGACGCGAAGTCCATTTGTATTGACCTGTGCCTCTGTCTCAACATTTTCCTGTGCGTAGGCAAGTGCATCTTCACCGGATACACAATAATCATTGTTTACATATCCGTCTACATCTCCGGATACCACGTGAGTCCATGTATCTCCGCTCTCAACAACATCTGCCACATCACCTTTATATAATTTACCGACTATCTCTGCATCTGCATCCCCAGATGCTCTGACATATAAATATTCATTCACATCTGCCATCAGACGATTCTGCCACTCAGCGTCTTCCGTATTTTCGGTATTTTCGGTATCTTCTGAATTTTGTACATCTTCTGTATTTGCTGTATCAGCTGTATTTTCTTCGGCTGTTTCCTGTATATTTTCTATTTCTTTGGCATCCTGTGCCAGACCATCTTCCTCTGAATCAGCCTGTGTAGATTCTTCTATGGATGCTGTCTCATTCTGTACTACGGATACTTCTTCTGTTGCATCTGTATCTTCTGCTGCCTGTGCCCCCTCATCTGCGGAAGCAACAAGTATTGTCTGGGAGTGCTCAACTCCTGCTGCCATCTCCACTGCATCTGTACCTACCTGATTCAACTGTGCAACAACACCTGCTGTCCCATCTGTAGCTAAGTCCGTCCTTGTGTCTGCTACAACCGTTACTGCCTCTGTGGAAACTGTACTGGCTGCATCTGCAATCGCGCACATTACTACCATAGATCCGGCAAGCATGATTCCGCTGATTGCTCTTTTTCTTAAATTCATAGAAAACCTCCATCAGTGTTTACCATCTTATATAAATAGTATTACACTTTTGTTTCGTTTTATTCATCTTTGTTACAATTATTACGGATTTGTTACAATGAGGATTATAGCAAAGCAAATCTAAAATGTCAAGCATCTGACATTTCCTTCCATATTTAAGAAAAAACCTCCTCTATAACATCTTGGATCACCGTTACAGATTCTGCATCCTTTTTTTTCACACCATTTGCTATTTTATTTTCTGTTTTAACTTCTGTTTTATATTCCGTTCTACCTTCTGTCGTATCTTCTATTTCCTTTTGTCTGTCTTGTTTTTCTATTTGCTGCAATCTTTTTTCTATTTCCTCATTCATGAAAAGATTTTTTTGCTCTGTTTTTTTTATCCTGTGTAATACATAAATCAGAAGGATCAGTATCACAACACTGCTTCCCCTATAAAACCATTCTGCGTACTCCGCTACAAAGATTCCCACCTGTTCCATGTATACCACCTCTCTATTCCGGGACTTGTCAATTATTTTTTGTGCCAGTAAAACTGCTTCATTTATTCCATGCACAATATTGTCCCTGTTCTTTATTAATTATAGAAAGAACAGAACTATTTGAAAAGGTCTTCCGACCGTGTTTTGACCGCAACTTCCGACATTTTTCCCATTTATTTCTTTGCTTTTTGCCCATTCATTGTTTTACCGTTTTCTATTTTATAAGTCTTTTCTTGACTTTTACGCATAAGGGTATTATAAATAGGGAAGTGCAAAATGTTACAGGAAAGGGATTATTCTATGAAAAAAATCGTAATGACCGGGGGCGGTACCGCAGGACATGTCACACCAAACATTGCATTGATGCCAGCCCTGCGAAATGAAGGTTTTGAAATTTCTTATATAGGTTCCTATGAAGGAATTGAAAAAAGACTGATTGAGGAACAGGGTGTTCCTTACTATGGCATTTCTTCTGGAAAATTAAGACGCTATTTTGATCCTAAAAATTTTTCAGATCCATTTAAAGTATTAAAAGGATACGCGCAGTCAATCCGGCTTTTAAAAAAAATAAAACCGGATGTTGTTTTTTCCAAGGGCGGATTTGTCTCTGTTCCAGTTGTTTTAGCTGCAAAGCACTGTAAAATTCCTGCTATTATACATGAGTCAGATCTGACTCCGGGACTTGCAAATAAACTTGCCATCCCAAGCGCGACAAAAGTCTGCTGTAATTTTCCTGAAACACTTTCTTACCTTCCGAAGGAAAAGGCCGTATTGACCGGTTCCCCGATTCGTCAGGAACTTTTAACAGGAAATGCTGACTTTGCTTTTTCACTCTGTCATTTCAAAGATCACAGCAAACAGACGATTCTGATCGTTGGCGGAAGTTCCGGCTCCCGTGTAATAAATACAACGATCCGTGGTCTGCTCCCTGAGCTTTTGAAAAGCTACAATGTTATTCATCTCTGTGGAAAAGACAATCTGGATGAAACATTGGTCGAAACAGATGGCTATGCACAGTTTGAATATGCCAACAAAGAGCTTTCCGATATGTTTGCTCTTGCAGATCTTGTTATTTCCCGTGCAGGCGCAAATGCAATCTGTGAACTTCTGGCATTACGCAAGCCAAATATTTTAATTCCTCTTTCCGCAGCTGCCAGCCGTGGAGATCAGATTCTGAATGCAAATTCGTTTCGTTCCCAGGGATTTAGTTATGTATTAGAGGAAGAAGATCTGTCAAACACAGCACTTCTTGAAGCAATTGAACATGTCTTCCACAAAAAGGAAGAATATATTGAGGCAATGGAAAACAGCAACAGCCGCAATTCCATTGATACGATCATCGGACTGATTTTAGACGCATCAAAAAAATGATGTTTTTCAAACGAGGAACGGATATATATTTTTTATGTCTGTTCCTCGTTCATTTTATATGGTTTAGAAAAATTTCTTTTTGGACAACATTTCTACATTTTTAAAGAATCTCTGATCTCTGCCATTTCTTCCTGTGTGAATTCTTCATGATTCCAGATCAGAATATCATTATTTTTTGCATTCTTATAACGTGGAATCAGATGCATATGAAAATGAAATACTGTCTGTCCCGCAATCTCATGATTGTTTTGTACAATATTAAATCCATCGCATTTCAAAACATCTGTCATATGTTTTGCAAGTTTTTTTGCAAGCTGCATTGCATGACCTGCTGTCTTTTCATCAATATCATAAATATCTGCATAATGTTCCTTTGGCAGAATTAATGCATGACCTTTTGATGCCGGACTTGCATCCAGAATTACTTTGAATTCATCATCCTCATAAATCGTATTAGATGGAATCTCTCCTCCAATAATCTTACAAAAAATACAATTTGTGTCTCTCATATTATCCTCCATTCTTGCACTTCCTTTTATTTACATGATCAGTGCGTTTCCTACACCATCCTGCAAATTTTCTGTATTCCTATATATAACCATAGATTGCGCACTTTTTTCAGGCAAACCTCTGATCACGAATTAAACATGGTATCTAACATCCGCAGAACTTTAAAATTTCCCTTTGCCGTCATTTCTCCTGTCATAAATGCCCGCTGGAATGTCATTCTTCCATCTACAATACTATCCATGACCTCCGGTTTTAGCCTTGCATAAACATCAATATTTTCTTCCTGTCCATAGTAAATCGTAAGCTCACCTTCATTTACTTCTAAAAACAGTGGCTTTTTCCTGCCCTCTATAATGAACAGATATCTTGCCTTGAATTCAGGCTGCGGTATATACTTTGCACGGAATGCCTCAATATAAGCCTCGTCATCTTCTTTTTCCGACTTGCCAAGCATCCCCTTAAACATCGTTGCAAGTTCTTCGATATCTTCCTTCTGCTTTTTCACATATGTGTCATCTGATACATACTTCGATAACTGTTCGCTCTCCTGTGGTGTAAGTTCTAGCTGCGGAGTTCTTAATATTGTCTGTTTTACCGCCTGATTGCTGGTTGGAAGACATTTCACCTTCTGGGAAATCGTCCGGTAAAGATTTTCTGCCTTCTTCTCGATCAAAACGGTGTAATCTTTATTCATCTCAAAGCTGAC
>ERZ1034873.1029-NODE-1029-length-11273-cov-3.565074_pt1 | contig 11273 bp, 5 predicted proteins | sample MGYA00520689_ERZ1034873 | MGnify/ENA primary metagenome ERZ1034873 (study PRJEB33766, sample SAMN09781722) | gut metagenome | biome: gut microbiome | host: Homo sapiens | place: Madagascar | study: EMG produced TPA metagenomics assembly of the PRJNA485056 data...
TCATACGGGAGAGAAACCGAATGCATTGGAAATTACAGGATTTCTGGCAATTGCAGCGTATTATCTGCTGATTTATTTTGCACAGACTCCAACCTATTTTATGATTACTGTCATACTGTTACTTATGGTATTAATGGCAGTCTATGTATTGACATTTCCCAAATTCACAGCCAATCAGGTTATGACAACCTATTTTTGTCTGATCTATGCACCGGTGATGCTGTCCTTCATATTTCTGACCAGACAGTTGCCATATGGCATTTATCTGGTGTGGATGATATTTATCAGTTCATGGATATCAGATACCTGCGCATATCTGGTGGGCGTTTTGATCGGTAAGCATAAGCTTGCACCTGTATTAAGCCCCAAAAAGTCAATAGAGGGTTCTGTAGGAGGGATTCTCGGTTCTGCAATTGTGGGAGCTGTTTTTGGCTTTTTCCTGTTAGATAAGACATTAGGTGGACACCAGTACGGTGTGATGCTCTTTATAATTGGAGGAATTGGTTCTGTAATATCCCAGATCGGAGATCTGGCTGCTTCAGCGATTAAGCGTAACCATGACATTAAGGATTATGGTAAATTAATTCCGGGACATGGCGGCATCATGGATCGTTTTGACAGTGTTATTTTTACGGCACCTATGATCTATTTTCTGGTTATTTTATTCCTGTAAGAGAAAGAAGGAGATTTTGTGAAAAAAATAGCAATATTAGGTTCAACGGGTTCTATTGGAACCCAGACCCTTGAAATAGTAAGAGATAATCGTTTTGATCTGGAAGTTGTGGCGCTGGCTGCAGGCAGCAACGTGGAACTTATGGAGAAACAGGTCAGAGAATTCAGACCTAAGCTGGTTTCTCTACAAAGCGAAGAAGCATGCAGGGATCTGGCAGACAGATTAAAAGATATGCAGGTCACGATCGTACCGGGGATGGAGGGGCTGATCCAGATTGCTGAAATGGAAGAGTCAGATGTGCTTGTAACAGCAATTGTCGGAATGATAGGAATCAGACCTACGATAGCAGCCATCAAAAAAGGTAAGGATATTGCACTTGCCAATAAAGAGACACTGGTGACAGCAGGTCATATCATTATGCCTCTGGCTGCACAGATGGGAGTATCTATTCTGCCGGTGGACAGTGAACACAGTGCTATTTTTCAGTCCATGCAGGGTGAAAAGAAAGAGCAGGTAAGTAAACTGCTCATTACAGCATCCGGTGGTCCTTTCAGGGGAAGAACCAGAGAACAGCTGGCAGATATCAGGGTAGAAGATGCACTTAAACATCCAAACTGGTCAATGGGGCATAAGATCACGATCGATTCTGCTACACTTGTGAATAAGGGACTGGAAGTTATGGAGGCAAAGTGGCTGTTTGACGTAGAACTGGATCAGATTCAGGTAGTTGTACACCCACAGAGCATTATTCATTCTATGGTAGAGTATGTGGATGGCGGAATTATTGCACAGTTAGGCACACCTGATATGAAACTTCCGATTCAGTATGCGCTGTTTTATCCTGACAGACGCCCCATGAAGGGAAAACGAGTTGATTTCTATGAATTGGGCAGTATAACTTTTGAAAGACCTGACATGGAGACTTTTACAGGATTGAAACTTGCACTTCGTGCAGCCGGAACAGGCGGAAGTCTGCCTACGGTGTTTAATGCTGCCAATGAGAAAGCAGTAAGTCTTTTCCTGAACAGAAAGATTAAATTCCTGGAAATTCCTGAACTGATCGAGATGTGTATGGATGAGCACAAAGTTATAGATAACCCGAATGTGGAAGAAATTCTTGCAGCAGAAGCAGAGAGTTATGACAGAATTGCACGCAGATTTGCATAGAGATATAATCTGACTCATTATTTGTCAGGCAACTCATAAGATGATAATAAGGCGATAGGTAATATAAGGAGGTAAATGATGCTGTTGACTTTGATTGTATTTGTACTTGTATTTGGCGTCGTTGTCATTGCCCATGAATTGGGACATTTTCTGATCGCGAAGCTGAACGGCATCAAGGTAGTAGAGTTTGCAGTTGGAATGGGACCTGCAATCTGTAAATTCACAAAAGGAGAAACCAGATATGTACTTCGTCTGCTCCCTTTGGGCGGAGCCTGTATGTTTGAAGGCGAAGATGGCGTATATTCAGAGCAGTCTAAGGAAGAAGGTGCAGAACCTGTAAAACAGGAAGGCGCTTTCAATGAAGCAAATGTCTGGGCAAGAATCGCGACCGTATTTGCAGGTCCTTTCTTTAACATGATACTGGCTTTCCTGCTTGCACTGATCGTAGTTGGATTTTCCGGTTCGAGTAAACCAACAGTAAATTCTCTTATGGAAGGATATCCGGCAGTTGAGGCAGGACTGGAAGTAGGAGATGTTATTACCAGAATAGATGGAGAGAAGATCTATCTGCAGGGAGAGGTGACACTGATATCAGCCTTAAACCAGGGAGATACCATGCATTTGCAGTATAAACGTGATGGCAAGACATATGAAACAGATCTTACTCCTCAATATAGTGAAGAAGATAATCGTTATTATATGGGATTTACGATAGGAGAGCATGTAGACGCGAAGGGATTTACACTGGTTCAATACAGTTATTACGAGGTTCGTTATTGGTTCAAGGCAACGATTAAGAGCCTGCTCATGCTGATTCAGGGTAAGTTGTCAGCAGATGATCTGTCAGGGCCGGTAGGAATTGCGGCGACAATAGATGAAACTATAGAAGCAACGAAACCATATGGAATTCCAACAATGGTACTTACGATGATCAATTTTGCAATCCTTTTAAGTGTCAATCTGGGGGTAATGAATCTGATTCCGATTCCGGCATTGGACGGCGGCAGACTGTTGTTTCTTCTGGTAGAGGTTGTACGCGGCAAACCGATTCCTCCTGAAAAAGAAGGAATCGTCCATTTTGTCGGATTCGTCGTCTTGATGATATTTATGATATTTGTAATGTATCATGATATTGCAAGATTGATGAGATAATTGTAACTATTCAGAATATTGACCTGCTGTTAAGAAGAACAGGTAACAAGAAAGGTACGATAATTACTATGTTATATCGAGATCAAACCAAAGTAATAAAGATCGGGAATAAGGTGATCGGTGGTGGTAATCCGATCATGATCCAGTCCATGACCAATACAAAGACAGAAGATGTAGCGGCTACTGTGAACCAGATACTGAGATTACAGGAAGCAGGCTGTGATATCATCCGTTGTACAGTTCCCAATATCAATGCAGCAAAAGCCATTGCGGAGATCAAAAAAGAAATATCGATTCCTCTGGTCGCAGATATTCATTTTGACTATAGAATGGCAATTGCTGCCATGGAGAATGGTGCTGATAAAATACGTATCAATCCGGGAAATATTGGAAGCAGAGAACGTGTCGCAGAAGTAGTGCGTGTTGCAAAAGAACGTAATATTCCGATCAGAGTAGGTGTCAACAGTGGTTCTCTGGAGAAAGAACTGGTAGAGAAGTATCATGGAGTGACCGCAGAAGGCATTGTGGAGAGTGCATTGGATAAAGTCAGAATGATAGAAGATATGGACTATGATAATCTGGTGATCAGTATTAAATCATCAGATGTACTTATGAGCGTGAAGGCACATGAACTTCTGGCTGGTAAAACTCCATATCCGTTACATGTAGGAATCACAGAATCAGGAACTGTAACGAGTGGAAATATTAAATCCTCTATTGGTCTTGGTATTATCCTGCATGAGGGAATCGGAGATACGATACGGGTATCACTTACAGGTGATCCTGTGGAAGAAATTAAATCTGCCAAGCTTATTCTGAGGACTCTGGGATTGCGCAAGGGTGGAATAGAAGTCGTATCATGTCCGACCTGTGGCAGAACCAACATTGATCTGATAGGTCTGGCTAATCAGGTGGAAAATATGGTACAGAATTACGATCTTGACATCAAAGTAGCAGTTATGGGCTGTGCAGTAAATGGACCCGGAGAAGCAAAAGAGGCTGATATCGGTATTGCCGGTGGTATTGGTGAAGGGTTATTGATCAAAAAAGGTGAAATCGTACGCAAGGTACCGGAAAATGAATTGCTGACGACCTTAAAGAACGAACTGGATAATTGGGTAAGGTGAAAATCTATATATGGAAAAGAATTTTTTTGAGGCATTTCCTAATTTAAAACTGACTGGAGCACGTAAAGATCTGTTCGAACAGGTCGTAGTTGAAAGAATTACTGCGACCAGAAGAAAGGATATTCTTCGCATTTATATCAGAAGTGAGCGTCTGATCGAAAAAGAAGAGGTGTATGGAGTCGAGCAGGAAATTAAGAAGCAGTTCTTTCCCAAGGATAATATTATTATTAAAATATATGAGAAATTTATATTATCCAGTCAGTACAATCCTGAAAAACTGATGGATACATATAAAGAAAGTGTTCTGATGGAGTTAAAGGACTCAGAACACATGCTGTATACAATGTTTCGTCAGGCAGATATGGAGTTCCCGGATGAGCAGACAGTAAAACTTACTCTGGAGGACAGTGTGATAGCCAAGTCCAAAGAGGATGAACTGATCCGTATTCTGGATAAGGTATTGAATGAACGCTGCGGATTTCGTGTCAGGTTTCATGTAGATTACAGAGAAGCGGCTGAGAGTAAGTATCGTGAAGAGGATGAACTCAGGATCAGGCAGATGGTAGCAGGAATCACAGACAAAGTGTCCATATCAGCAGATGGAATGGTCGGAGAGACACCGACGCAGTCTTCAGGAGAGGACAAAGCGCCTGCAAAGGCTGAGAAGCCCAAAGCACCTGAGAAAACTGCATCTTTTGGAAAACAGGAGAAGAAGTTTGAAAAGGGTGGATTTACGAAGAAGAGCGATGGTTTCCAACGTCGATTCCAGAAGAAATCAGACAATCCGGATGTTATTTTTGGACGTGATTTTGATGATGAAGTCATTACAATTGACGAAATCTGGGGCGAAATGGGAGAAGTAGTCATCCGGGGTAAGGTGCGTACTCTGGAGCAAAGGGAAATTCGTAATGAAAAGACAATAGTAAGTTTTGAAATTACGGACTTTACAGATACGATCAAAGTTAAGATGTTCGTGCATAATGAGCAGTTGCCTGAACTTCTGGCGGAACTGAAAGTCGGTTCCTTTATGAAAGTCAAAGGTGTAACGGTAAATGATACATTTGACAGGGAATTAACAATTGCAACGGTAATAGGTCTGAAGAAAATCCCGGATTTCACCACTTCACGTATGGATAACAGTGTAAAGAAGAGAGTAGAATTACATTGTCACACCAAGATGAGTGATATGGATGGGGTATCTGATGTAAAAGATATCATCAAGCGTGCAAAAAAATGGGGACACAAGGCAATTGCCATAACAGATCATGGTTGTGTACAGTCTTTTCCTGATGCAAACCATGCATTGGATAAGGATGATACGTTCAAGATCATATATGGCGTAGAGGGATATCTTGTAGATGACCTCAAGGAAATCGTAACAGATGGTAAGGGGCAGTCTCTGGATGAAAAATATGTAGTATTTGATATCGAGACTACAGGATTTTCTCCTGTTACGAACCGTATTATAGAGATTGGTGCCGTGAAGGTAGAACATGGTGAGATTACAGAACGTTTTTCCACATTTGTTAATCCGCAGGTACCAATCCCCTTTCATATTGAGAAGTTGACCAGTATCAATGACAGCATGGTCATGGATGCTGATACGATAGAAGTGGTACTGCCGCAGTTTCTGGAATTTGTCGGAGATGCTATCCTGGTAGCACATAATGCAAATTTTGATGTGAGCTTTATTAAGGAAAATGCCAAAAGACAGGGAATCCCTGTGGACTTTACCTATGTGGACACAGTGGGAATTGCCAGAGCTCTGTTGACGGGACAGTCTAAATATACACTGGACGCAGTTGCCAAGACACTGGGTATTTCACTGGAAAACCATCATAGAGCGGTAGATGACGCAGAGTGTACGGCTGAAATTTTTGTGAAGTTCATTGACATGCTGAAGAAAGATGGAATCATGGATCTGGCTTCATTAAATGAACTTGGTAAATCGAGTGTAGAAGCCATCAGAAAATTACATTCTTTCCACATTATTATTCTGGCAAAGAACCAGACTGGACGTATTAATCTGTATCGACTGGTATCGGAATCGCATTTGACGTATTTTCACAAAAGACCATTGATCCCAAAGAGTCTGATCCAAAAGTACCGCGAGGGACTTATTATAGGAAGTGCCTGTGAAGCAGGCGAATTATTCAGAGCTTTGCTGGATGGACAAAGTGATGAACAACTGGCAAGAATTGTAAGGTTTTATGATTACCTTGAGATACAGCCTCTTGGAAATAACCGTTTCATGATAGAATCTGAGAAACATCCAGATATTAACTCGGATGAAGATCTGATCGAGCTGAATAAACGTGTTATCAAGTTAGGAGAGCAGTTCAATAAGCCGGTGGTTGCTACCTGTGATGTGCATTTCCTGGATCCGGAGGACGAAATATACAGACGTATCATCATGACAGGTAAAGGATTTAAAGATGCAGATAATCAGGCGCCACTGTTTCTTCGTACAACAGAGGAGATGCTGGATGAATTTTCCTTCTATCTGGGCAGTGAAAAGGCAGAGGAAATCGTCATTACCAATACCAATATGATCGCAGATATGTGTGACAGAATTGCACCGGTCAGACCGGACAAGTGCCCTCCTGTTATTGAAAACAGTGATCAGCAGCTTACAGATATCTGTTATCGTAAAGCGCATGAAATGTATGGCGAACAATTACCGGAAATTGTTGAGGCCAGGCTAAAGAGAGAATTGAATTCCATTATCAGTAATGGATTTGCCGTTATGTATATTATTGCGCAGAAGCTGGTATGGAAGTCTGTGGAAGACGGATATCTGGTTGGTTCCCGTGGTTCTGTTGGTTCTTCCTTCGTGGCAACTATGGCGGGAATTACAGAGGTTAATCCACTTAGTCCACATTATTATTGTAAGAAATGCCATTATACGGATTTCTATTCGGATGAAGTAAAGGCATTTGCCGGAATGGCAGGATGTGATATGCCGGATAAGAACTGTCCGGTATGTGGGGAGAAGCTGGTAAAAGACGGATTCGATATTCCCTTTGAGACATTCCTTGGATTCAAGGGAAATAAGGAACCTGATATCGACCTTAACTTTTCTGGTGAATACCAAAGTAAGGCTCATAAATATACGGAAGTTATTTTCGGCTATGGTCAGACATTCCGTGCCGGTACTATCGGTACGCTGGCTGACAAAACGGCATTTGGTTATGTAAAGAATTATTATGAGGAACGTGGTAAACACAAGAGAACCAGTGAGATCAACCGTATCGTAGAAGGCTGTGTAGGTGTCAGACGTACCACGGGGCAGCATCCCGGAGGTATCGTTGTATTGCCGGTGGGTGAGGAGATCAATTCATTTACTCCGGTACAGCATCCGGCAAATGATATGACAACAGACACAGTAACAACGCATTTTGATTACCACTCTATCGACCATAACCTGCTGAAACTTGATATTCTCGGACACGATGATCCGACCATGATCCGTATGCTGCAGGACTTGACAGGAATCGATCCTATCACGATTCCGCTGGATGACAAGGATGTTATGTCCCTGTTTCAGAATACATCGGCACTTGGAGTTACACCGGAGCAGATCGGCGGCTGTAAACTGGGAGCCCTGGGTATTCCAGAGTTTGGTACCGATTTTGCGATGCAGATGTTAATTGATACACAGCCTAAGTATTTCTCGGATCTGGTCAGGATCGCCGGACTATCCCATGGTACGGATGTATGGCTTGGCAATGCACAGGAACTCATCAAGAGCGGTCAGGCAACGATTTCAACAGCAATCTGTACCCGTGATGATATTATGACCTATCTGATCAGTATGGGACTTGATTCAGAAGAGTCCTTCAAAATCATGGAGGCAGTCCGTAAAGGAACTGTCGCAAAGCATAAATGTGCGAACTGGGAAGAGTGGAAAGCAGATATGAAGGCACATGACGTGCCTGACTGGTACATCTGGTCCTGTGAGAAGATCCAGTATATGTTCCCTAAGGCGCATGCGGCAGCTTATGTTATGATGGCATGGAGAATTGCCTATTGTAAAGTTAACTATCCATTAGCATATTACTGTGCATATTTCAGTATCCGTGCATCTGCATTTTCCTATGAGATCATGTGTCAGGGACAGCAGCATCTGGAAGCTACCATGGCTGATTACAGGAAGCGCAGCGATACCCTGACCAATAAGGAGCAGGATGCCCTTAAGGATATGCGAATCGTACAGGAAATGTATGCCCGTGGATTTGAATTTGAGAAGTTGGACATCTTCCGTGCTCATTCACGAAATTTCCAGATCGTAGATGGTAAGGTAATGCCGTCTCTGAGCAGTATTGATGGTCTGGGTGAGAAAGCTGCAGATGCGATCATGGAAGCTGCCAAGGATGGTCCATTCCTGTCCAAAGACGATTTCCGGAGCCGAACCAAAGTGTCCAAGACAGTAATCGATATGATGAGTGATCTCGGACTTCTGGGCGATATACCGGAGTCCAATCAGATCAGTTTGTTTGATCTGGTGGGGTAGTAAATGAGAAGGAAAGGAGTGCATAAGAATGGGAATGTTTGTAAATCCCGACAATTCTGCCTTTCAAGTGGCCTTAAATTCTGAAATATATGTTGATAAAACAGGATTATTAGAATATACCAATAAAGTCATGAACACTTTACAGGGATATATATGCAACAGTCGTCCGCGTAGGTTTGGAAAATCAATCACAGCGAATATGCTTACGGCTTACTATAGCAGAGGCTGTGATTCAGAATCCATGTTCTCTGACCTCGAAATTGCTACGTACCCTGATTTTAAAAAGCATCTGAACCAATATGATGTGATTCATCTGGATATCCAGTGGTGCATGGAACCGGCAGGAGGCGCTAGGAATATTGTTTCTTATATTACGGAGAAAATAATAGGGGAACTAAGAGAATACTACCCAAACGAATTACCTGCCGGAATCAGTTCATTGCCGGAAGCCTTGTCGCTGATCAATAATGCATCAGGGAAAAAATTTGTTGTCATTATTGATGAGTGGGATGTATTGATAAGGGATGCAGTTACTAATAAAAATGTTCAGGAAGAATATATTAATTTTTTGCGTGGAATGTTCAAAGGAACAGAGCCGACCAAATATATTCAATTGGCGTTCCTTACCGGAATCCTTCCGGTAAAAAGAGAAATATCACAGTCTGCACTTAATAATTTTAAAATATATTCCATGCTCAGTGCAGGACCTTTTGCTTCTTATATCGGCTTTACACAGGAAGAAGTAAAGAAACTTTGCGAACACTATGATCGAGATTTTGATGAAGTCAGAAGATGGTATGATGGATACCAGTTAGGGCAATATCATGTATATAATCCCAATGCAGTTGTAAATCTGATGATAGAAGGAGAGTTTCAAAGTTACTGGTCAGGAACAGCTTCCTATGATGGAATTGTGCCTCTGATCAATATGAATTTTGACGGACTAAAGACAGCTATTATTGAGATGTTGTCGGGTTCTGCAGTAGAAGTTGATGTAGGTTCCTTTCAGAATGATATAGAAAGTATTGTAAACAAAGATGATGTACTCACTTATCTGATCCATTTGGGATATCTTGCATACTTGGGAAATGCCAGAACTGCATATGTTCCGAATGAAGAAATCAGGCAGGAATTGATTCGCGCAACCAGAAGAAAACAGTGGAGTGAATTATTGGATTTTCAACAGGAATCTCAGGCATTATTAGAAGCTACTTTAGATATGAATGAAAGTAAAGTAGCAGAAGAGATTGAGAAGATTCATTCGGAGTACGCATCTGCTATTCAGTATCATGATGAAAACTCACTTAGTAGTGTACTGACAATTGCGTATTTAAGTTCAATGCAGTATTATTTCAAACCGATTCGTGAGATGCCGACAGGTAGAGGTTTTGCCGATTTTGTATTTATTCCTAAACCGGAATATAGAGAGGATTATCCGGCTCTGGTAGTTGAATTAAAATGGAATAAAAATGCTAAAACTGCCTTGCAGCAAATAAAGGATAAACAGTATCCGGAATCAGTATTAAATTATACAGGAAATATACTGTTAGTTGGAATTAATTATGATAAAGAAAGTAAACAACATCAATGTCTGATCGAAGCGTATGAGAAAGAATAAAAATGCCCCGGTGCAATTTAAAATGCCCGGGGTATTTTTGCGTCAATGACAGAATTTGTCATTATTGGGTAGTATCATCAGTATTATCAATAGTTTCGAACAGTTCTCCAAATGCAATTTGTAGTATTATAAGCTTTTAGCAGAAAAAATGGTGAGAAGGATATTTTGAAAAATGACAAAAAACAAAAAGATTAAATATTCCAAACCCATGCGCATTCTTGATCTTTACACTCGTTTTTGCTCTGGTCAGGCTATTATTAAATCAGAGGAAGTACAGCGTTTAGAAGTAAATGCCCGTTCCATCCAACGTGACATTGATGACATACGTGCTTTTCTGGATGAGCAAAGAGTTATGGACACTGCGGATAACCGAAAAATAGAATATGATCGTAGTAAGAAATGTTTTAAAATGGCAGGCGCAGAGGGTTCTCTCATGTCCAACAGTGAGATTCTGGCGGTAAGTAAAATTCTTTTGGAGAGTCGTGCTTTTACTACGAAGGAGATTACTACGATTCTTGACAAGCTGATACAGGGATGTGTGCCGCATACCAGTATGGATTTGGTTAAGGCTTTGCTCTCTAATGAGGAATTTCATTATGTAGAGCTGCATCACAGTTCCTATATTCAGGACAAGTTGTGGCGCATAGGCAGTGATATTGAGGAACACAATCAGTTAGAGATAGAATACTTCAAGGCTGGTAATTCAGAAGAAACGATTCAGAGAATCATTGAGCCTGTCGCAATTTTGTTTTCAGAGTATTACTTTTATTTGAATGCCTTTATTGTGGAAAAGGATGAACGGGGCAAGTATGTACATAAATACGATTATCCTGCTATTTTTCGCATAGACAGGATCAAAAACTGTCAGGAAACGGGAGAAAAATTTCAGATTCGATATGCAGATCGGTTCGAGGAAGGCGAGTTCCGCAAGCGTATTCAGTTCATGTATGCAGGTAAGCTGATGACAACACAATTCAGGTTCTGTGGCAGCAATCCGGAGCCTGTATTGGACAGATTACCGAC
>ERZ1034873.1039-NODE-1039-length-11211-cov-23.668071_pt1 | contig 11211 bp, 14 predicted proteins | sample MGYA00520689_ERZ1034873 | MGnify/ENA primary metagenome ERZ1034873 (study PRJEB33766, sample SAMN09781722) | gut metagenome | biome: gut microbiome | host: Homo sapiens | place: Madagascar | study: EMG produced TPA metagenomics assembly of the PRJNA485056 data...
ACCGATAAGGAATCTGCTTAATATACCACAATGGATGACTTAAGATGCCATTTAAAATATTATCTAAGCGTGGCGGTTTATTAAGGGAAATACGTTAGTCCGCCTTTTAATGAACTTCACAGTTCATTATTGAACCATTGAACGTTAAACTTCATATGTAAAAATCCCTGTACCCACACCTCGTTCGGGGGCGAGTTAAAACAAACCCCGTTTATATGGGAGTGTAGCGCAACTGGTTAGCGCATCTGCCTTACAAGCAGGAGGTTACAGATTCGAGTTCTGTCATTCCCACCATTCATAAAAATTACTTTCGTTTCAATTTATTTTCGACACTCACAGCAATTTTATTCATGTTATGGAAAAACATCGTGTAGGGTTCGACTCCCTATTAGAATATCCCTTGAGCAAGGAACATCTAAGTCGTGGATGGCCTGAATAAAAGTGTCGAGTTTGCTCACTTATGGAGTGGTAAGCCTAATGGTAAGGCCCCTGTTTGCTAAACAGGTAGTAAGTTGTAAGACTGTACTGGTTCGAATCCAGTCCACTTCGCCATAGCTCGTGGATTCCGTATCCTTGTAAAAAGCGGATGAAGGAGTGTTTGAGGAAGGTTTACTCAAACTAAAAATAAACCGAACGGCTGTAAGATACCCCAGTTGACCTCAAGGTTGAGGCGTTTCACGCATGGGCAAGGAGTAAGTTTGAGAACGCTTATGGTCAAAAAATGTTCTCGTTATCCCTACTTGGTGTAAGGAGCACACCTATTAACTGATGTTGAGCAAACACTAAAATAGCTATTTAGTGATAACAGACGCATCGGGGGAGGTATTCTGGTTCGATTCCAGTTGTAGGGCCCATCGAGGTTCGGATAAACCGATAAATAATTAGTAAATGAGTTGCTACTTTGAAAGTTATGTAAGGGGATAAAATGCACTATAGTGACTCCGATATAAGCAACTCGAACCAGAAAGCATGATAGTATCTTGCAAATTTATCAAGATAGAGCTTCGCTTAACCGATGGACTATCTCTCAAGGTTAAGATGTGTGTATGGCGCAACTAAGTTCAGACCGTCCAGAACCTACAACCATATTAGCGGTGACAGCTTGGAGAGACAGCAAATATGCGGCAACTGGTGTAGCAGTAGAATTAACCATGGACAATAATTGTATTGTGATTGGAGTTCGATTCTTCGAGGCCGCTCCAAAAGTCAACGTTCTTTAGTTATTTTCTTGATGACTTTTCAAAAGACAAGAAAATCCGTAAGATATAGTACGAAACTTATCTTGGGATACAGTTTAGCAAGGTTACAATGTATTCGACCCTAAACCGCCCTCCAAGTCTGATGGACTGGTAACAATAGAAAGACCGCTGTCTACTCAATCGGGTGCGTTAAGCCCTTATACAATGAACAAGACTGATGATGAAAATGACCAAAGCAGTCTGGTGTAAATCCTTTTTTAGAAAGTGACCTCTCCCAGAATGAACCGAGGGCAGATAAGTGCGAAGCTGGTCTGTCAGTAGTCATCAGTTTTTGTTTTGCGTATGTTTAATAAAAATAAAAGGGTGTTTTTATTATGAGTTGGTTTAATAATTGGGTTGATAAACATTTTGAGAAACAAGGTTACAAGATTAAATCTTGTGATAAATATGGAGCTTGTTACGAAAAATATGTTAAGGAATATGATTACACAAGTGTTATTCATATTGCCCAGAAAAATAGTGGAAGACATATTGTTCAATGTTACGATGCTCAAGTTTTGTCCGCAAAAACAGAAAATAGTTCTAAAACGAAGCTTGTAAATCAGGTAGATGGCCTTTATGCGTCTCTTTTGTTTTGGGCTTGGTTGAAATATAAGTGGCTTTCTCATAAATATAATTGGAAAAGGATGTAGAATTATTATGATTGAACAGTTTGTTAAAAAGCCCATTATCGTAGAAGCTATTCAGTGGACTGGCAAAAATGAACATGAAATTATGAAGTTTGTTGGTTCTCATTGTTGTCTTGTTAATAAAAGTAATGGTAAAGCACTTATTATTAATACTCTTGAGGGAGACCATTACGCTTCTGTAAATGATTGGATTGTTAAAGGTGTTAAAGGAGAATTTTATCCTGTAAAGCCTGATATTATGGAACAGACTTATACAAGAGTGAATTAATATGAATGTAGATGTAAACAAAAATTCTCTTACTCAGATTGGTGAGTATGTTTATGAATTGGGTTTAAATAGGCAAAACAGAGAAAAAATTTATAAAGATTTGGAAGGAAATTTTTTCTTGGAGCTTGCCAATAGTTCTATAATTGAATATCCATCTGCAATTCGTATTCAAGATTTTGTTTCTGCTTGGGATAGAGCCCACTATATTGATACTACTGATGGTAGACATCATTATGTGGTTTATCCCTATGACGCAGTTACACTTGATATTTGGGGAAATAGTATCACTGGATTATTGGAACTTATTAGACAATTTGTAACTCCTTCAAGAGAAATTAATAAAGCTCTTGAATCAAGTGTCGAATGTCACAAGTATTATAAAAATACTGCTATGGCGGATTTTGGTAGAAAGTAAATAATTATTTATTAAACTCTTGACAAACCCCTCTCTTTATGATAAGATAAAGACACTTCAAGAGAGGAGATGTGGTTATGAACGAAACTGCAATAAAGCTAAGTCGGAATAATTTATTTTGGAATTTAACAAGTAAGGAAATGCGAAATTGTTTCGATGGGCTGCTTGATTTTTACAATGTCGGGTATTTGTCTGAACAAAATCCTTTGACGGCTTATGCTGAAAAGTACAAGGAAAGATACAATACACCCGGAGTGCATCTTGTCCAGATGGAACGAGATTTGCTTTTTGCTATGGCTTATCATTCATATATTAGCGCAAGGCTAAAGGAGGATTTTAGTTTTGGCAGATGATACTTATCGTACCAAGTTTTCGGGGGAGATTAGAGTTCATACTCACGAATGGGAAAATTCTTACGAGGTTTGGGTTAATGGTAAGCTGTTAAAAAGCTTGGATACTTTTTCTTCAGCCCTGTGTTATTTATATGATTATTTAACATTGGTGGCTGAAGAAGAACGTGCTAAATGTATTATTACAGAAGAAGTTCTGAGGCAAAACTACATGAACAGTATGCCAAGAATTACCCTTGATAAAAATAAAAAATAAATTTTATTAAGCCCTTGACAAATGAACGTCAACATGGTATAATAAATTTACAAAGTTGGTTAATCGGCAGTCGTGAGACAGGTAAGATAACTCACGAAGAAACGTGGTCTACAGCTTCGCTTACCCGAAGTGCGTAATATGTTACCAAAAGACACCTTTCCAACTATAAAATCAAAAGGTAGCGAGTATACTTTTTTAACGGTTTTGAGTATACATCTTTATAAAAGGAGATATTATGAAAAATTGTTTGATGAATTAGTTTTCTAAAGAAGAGCTTCAAGAAATTGTTTTTAATAGCACCAGCTATGTTTCTGTTTTAAAAAAGATAGGATATAAAAGCAATTCTGGAGATGCAACTAAAAACTTAAGAGAAAAGTTAAACTCTTTAGGAATTGATACTTCTCATTTTTTCATAAATCAAAAAGACAAAATTGTTCGTAGTAGAGAAAATGTTTTTTGCGAAAATAGTACAGCGAATCAATCAACATTAAGAAGATTTTTTAAAAAGGAAGATGTTCCTTATGTATGTTCGATTTGTGGACAAGAGCCATTTTGGAATGGTAAAGAATTAACTTTAATTTTAGACCATATAGATGGCAACAATACTAACGATGTTTTGGAAAATTTAAGATGGGTTTGTCCAAATTGCAATATGCAATTAGACACTACCAACGGAAAGAATAAATTTCATCATGTTGAAAAACACATTAAGAAAAACAATTGTGAAATTTGTGGGAAAGAAATATCAAAACATAGTAAGTATTGTACTGATTGTGCAAAGAAAATTACAAAAGTCAAAAGGAAAAAAGCTACTATTTTAAAGCATAATCTTGATAGACAACAATTAAAAGAAGAAATTAGAACTCATTCTTTTCTTGAACTGGGAAGGAAATATAATGTTTCTGACAATGCTGTTAGAAAATGGTGTAAACTTTTTGATTTACCCTATAAAAATATTTCTAAATATTCAGAAGAAGAGTGGGAAGCTATTTAAGCTCTCATAGGCAAGTGGTTAAGCCGCTGGCCCTTCCACTGTGTAGTTTAAGTAAAACTTTTAATGTAAGTGCGAATCTTACCATAGTGACCAAAGCCGGAGACACGGGTTCGAATCCCGTTGAGAGTACCATTAATCTAATTGTAGATTTGTCTAAAGTAATCATTAAGCCCCAACAGCAATTTATTAAGATATTTCAAAACTCCCATGCGTGAGTGCAATTCTCACTTATTCTCCCTGAGAATAATAGACAAGAAGTAAGTCAGGAGTCCTAAATCTAAATGGGCTTAGTTTATATGACTCGTTAGCTCAGTTGGTAGAGCAACGCACTTGACGGAGTAGTTTAAAAGAAAAACAGTTGAGATGTTAGTGCAAGACTAACCTTCGCCACAATTAATGCGTGGGTCGAGGGTTCGAATCCCTCACGAGTCACCAATTTAATCAAAAAGGAGATTTTATATGATTCCATATGAAGATGTAACAGAAGAAATTATCGCTAAAGAAGCATATAAGATTTATCCTTATGGAAGTCGTGTCTATCATACAGCCAGTGAAATTTCAGATTATGATTATTTGGTTGTGTTGAAACCGGATTCTACTTTGCTTGAAAATAATTCTAATTTTTATACTTTTAGTGATAACAGCTATCATCTTTATGGTTATAAAAATTGGGTTGAAGGACTTAAGAATGGAAAAATTAATCTTCTTGAAGCTTATTTCTGTTCAAGCGGAGTTAATCTAATTGAGCCTATTGATGTAAGCAAAGATTTAATTAGAGAATCTATTTCTGCCACGGCTTCCAACTCTTTTGTAAAGTGTAAAAAGAAATTGTGTATTCCTGAAGATTATAATCCTTATATTGGACGAAAATCTTTGTGGCACAGTTTGAGACTCTTTAGTTTTGGAATTCAGCTTATGGAAGCAAACTGTATCTATGATTATACAGTGGCTAACAAGTGGTATGATGATGTGGTTAATATTGACCATCCCGGAACTACAGAATGGGTGTATCTGAAAGAAAAGTATCAGCCTATTTATAATAAGTTGCATACTGAATTTAAGATTGCTCATAACAATCATAAGGAAGAGTTTATCCATTTGATTTGAGGTAATGCTATGAATGAAGATATGATTGAATATTTGGCAAACATGGAGCGTAGGGTTAATAAGTTAATCGACCAGATTGAAGACCTTAAAAGCATTATGGTGGAAACTTTTCGTAAGGAAGGCGGCTCTCAGATTTGCCCTCATAGATATGAATGGGTTCAATCAGTAACACATGATACCACGGAAATCCAGACTTATGTTTGTCAATTGTGTGGTAAAACTTTTAAAAAAGTTGTTAATAAGAGCGAATAAAAGAAAAGTTTTATCGTCAACAAAAACTCGTTGGAAAAATGTGCAAATTCTCACAAAACTCCCTTGAAAAATGTGTAAAGAGTTTTTAATAAACCCTTGACAAATGATTTTTCTTGTGATATACTTAAGTTACAATCAAGGAAACAATATGGCTAACGGCAGTTTCCAGACGGGTCGGGGTTAACAAAGAAAGGTTAATAGGTAGTACAGCGGTAGGTAACAAATCCGCAAGTCGAAATGAGTTGGGAAAACCAAATGATACGGCTTAGTCCCTCGTAAGAGGTTGAAGAGAGATTTTAGGTAAAAGGTAACAACTTTTAACTGCTCTTCGTAATTGACCATGAAACCAGGTCATAGCTACCACATATTGTTTTTAAGGTTTTTGAAAATTTTTAAAAAATATTTTAAAAACCCTTGACAAACACAAGATGTTGTGTTATAATTAATATACAATCAAGAGATTGATTGAGCGAGTCTTGATACTCGTGTTCATGAATTACTCCTTTGTAATATATAAGCCCTAACAGCAAACAATTTTTACACCTGATAATGGATTTGGTAAGTAGAAAACGGGCTTAGGCACTAAAAATAAAGTTTAGGAGATTAAAATGAAGCTAAATAATATTAAGGAAGTAGAAGCTTTCTTGAATATCTTGTCTAAGGCTAAGGGTTCTGTTATTCTTGAAGCTCACGATAATATTTCTGGAGCAACTACAATGTCTCTTGACCTTAGTTCCGAGCTTTCTCGTTTCGTAGCTTTGAGTGAGCTGATTAAGGCTTCTCGTAATAAGAGTGATATTGAACTTGAATTGTTCTGTCGCAACTCTGAGGATGAAGCACTGTTTTGTGAGTTCTTGTATAATAACGAGGACGCTCTGTAATTAAGAAAAATGTGTGAAGAGGTGACACAAAAGTTAAGAAAAATGTGACAGACCTCTTCACTAAATTTTCTAAAAATATTTTAATAAAGTCTTGACAAATACAAGATATTGTGATACAATAATAAATGTAATCAAGATTTAATTGATATGGCTGAGTGGCGAAATTGGCATACGCAGTTGCTTCAAGTACAACCCTCGAAAGAGATGTGGGTTCAAGTCCCACCTCAGCTACCATGGACTTCGTGATAGTCCAACATAAACATCACGCCCCAACTCCCGGCCTTAAATCTCGGCGTAGCGCACAAGCTTATGGTGCTCGAATGGGAAGAACACTATTGATAGAGGGATTAGACAATAGGGTGCTAATGTATTATCAACTCCTAAAAAGACTAAGATGGTGCGTGGATGTTCCACGGGGTAAGCGTTGCGAACTTACTTAAACAAATTACTTTTCTTCTTTTGAAGATAACCAGTATCTACGAGCAAACTGTACTGGCTCCTAACTACTTATGTAGAAGGATGAAGGTGATTGCTCTGCAAGTTAATGAGTTCTTGTAGGAGTGAAAAACTCAATTATATGGCTTCGTAGTTCAGTTGGTTAGAATGATAGCCTGTCACGCTATAGGTCACGGGTTCGAATCCCGTCGAAGTCGCCATTATAAGGGAGTGTAGCTCAGTTGGTTAGAGCGTTCGGCTGTTAACCGAAATGTCGGGGATTCGAGTTCCTCCTCTCCCGCCAACCTTTTCTGGTTCATTCTTTTGTCTCTTACTCCACGAGAGCTTAAATAAAGTGGAGGACATGGGATTATAGCTCAGTTGGGAGAGCGCCTGATTTGCACTCAGGAGGTCAAGAGTTCGACTCTCTTTAGTTCCACCAGTGGATACATATTCCACTCCTTTCTTAAATAAGCGCTAACAGCAAATACTTTTTTCAAGAAAAAGGGAACTGTGTGTTGTAGGTTCAAATCCTACTCTCTCCACCATGGAGAGATAGCTTAACTGGTAGAGCAACAGATATGAAAAATGCGCTTAGTTTTATATGCGGATATGTTGTAATAGGTAGCCAAGCCAGACTAAGAATCTGGTGTTCGTGAGGACGTAAGAGTTCGAGTCTCTTTATCCGCACCACAGGGCTCAAAACATCTGGCCCTGAGAATCAAATCATATAAGCTCTTACAGCAATTTTTAACAAGATTTAATATTTTTGGAATTAAATGTAAATTGAGCTTAGGATGCCAAAAGAAATGGGGGAAGAAAAAGTATGGCGTGAAGAGTTTTAGCCATCTTAGAAAAGCTTTTTCTTCCCTCGGCTTTATGGGTCGGTAAGCATAGTTGGCGAGTGCAAGAGGCTGTAAACCTCCCACATAAGAAACACCGTTGGTTCGATTCCAACTCGGCCCACCATAAGAGTTAGTTGCTCTCTTGTGCTAAAAAAAGCACCGTATTAACACGAGTTTACGATAATTAACTGGCCCTCGGCTGTGGGAAAGCAGCAGTTTTAGGCTACTATAAGCCGAAAGTTTTAACGGCAGTTCCTTTAAAAAAGTGCTGGGTTTTTCTTGATTTATTCTTTTTGCTGAAATAAGAATGGACAGCATGACTTGAGGCTATACATCAAGCTCCTGAGACAAAAGAGAAAATCTTCCTAAGTCAATGGGAATAAAATCCACTTGTCCCTTCAAACTCTCTTTAATAACAAGTGGGAGGAAGTGTTTTAGGTCGGCAAGACCACGAGAGAATAGCGCTGTTCTCTCAACCCTTTGCAAAGGTTTAGTTATTAAAGGTGTTCTCAACGGAAGGAGAACTTAATTTGAGTGGAGGGTAGCTTTTACCTTTATTAACGCCAAACGATTCTAAAAATTAAATAAGGAGGTAAATTATGTACTACGATATTGATGATATGATTTTCGGTACTGATAGTTACCAGAGTGAGAGATAATTTTCTCTTACTCGCTAAGATTTAATGTGGCTACTTGTTATTGTGAAGATAATAAGTAAAGGTCTCAAGCCCTTAACACAGAGAGAATTTTAGATATTTGCGGGATAGTAGCAGTGGTTAGCTCGTCAGCCTCATAAGCTGAAGGTCGGAGTGTTCGAATCCTCCTCCCGCAACCAAATGGAGCTTTAATCCTAATTGGTAAGGAGTCGGTCTTGAAAACCGATAGTAGCGGGTGACACCGTGTCCCAGTTCGAGTCTGGGAAGCTTCGCCATAATCATAACGATTACCTTTCGACTCCCATCCCACAGGAGGATAAATAAAGTGGGAACTATATGCTCTTGTAGCTCAATTGGTAGAGTATCTGATTTGGTAAAGTGACAGAATGGCAATGTCTGAGGGTAGCTCCCGATGTCAGTTAACAATTGTTGTGAGTTCGAGTCTCACCTTTACCTCCAGTAATCAGAGGGTTGCAGGTTCAAGTCCTGTCGGGAGCTCGGTGTCATGTAAGAGCCTTCTCGTGGCGATACTGTTTTAACTAATCTTACGAATAAAAGAGGATTTTTATTATGGACGAACTTTTAGTCTCCGAAGAGAATATCCCCGAAGAGAATATGAAAATCTTTGAACAGATTAAAGCTTTAACGAAAGACGAAGACAAGTATACCATGAAAGATGTTAATACCATTTGCGAATTGCTTGGTGTTAAATTGTTTTGGTATCAAAAGCTTATTCTTCTTCATCGTCTCAATGATAAAGACTATATGAGGTATATATGCCAATAAGAAACGAAAACGTTGGTATTTATAGTGATGCTTTCTTTCAGTTTTTGAAGGAACAAGAAAATAAAGAAGAAAAAACATGGGTCTTGAACGAAACAGAAGAAAAAATGATTGATGATGTTGTTTCTAAAATAGAAGAAAGCTTTCAAGAAAATTTTTAAAAACTCTTGACAAAAGAAACTGACTATGATATACTTAGTACATCAGTTGAAGGAAGGAGAAAAAATGACATAGTTAGAACAATCTCCTTTATATAAAATAACAAAAGAAGAATGGCAAGATTTAATTAATTCTTCTTCAAGTTATTCTGAAATTTTATCAAAAGTAAAACGAAGAGATGATAGAGGTAGTTATTCTACATTAAGAAAAATTCTTTCTTCTTTTCCAGATTTAGATTTTTCTAAAATGAAAGAAAATGCCAAAAACAAAGGTTATTCTGGAGAGCTTTCATTCGATGAAGTTTTTAAAAAGGGAACAAATTTTAGTTCTTCTCTTTTAAGACGAAAGTTAATAAAATCTGGAATTAAAAAATTTGAAAAGTGCGAATGTTGTGGAATATCAGAATGGATGGGCAAACCGATTACAATTCAACTTCATCATAAAGATGGAGACCACACCAACAATGAAATTGATAACATTGCAGAACTTTGTCCTAATTGCCATAGTCAAACAGATTCTTACGCAAAGCCAAAAGGTAATAATTTAAATTTTAATTTACCTGAAATTAAAAAAGAAAAAGTTAAAAATTATTGCTTGAATTGTGGGAAAGAAATTTGGGCTGGCAGTAAATATTGTTCCTCTTGTGAAAATGAAAGAAGATGGAAAAATTCCAACCGTCCATCAAAAGAAATTTTGGAAAAAGAGCTTGAAAATTTTGTTTCTTATATTGAGTTAGGAAAGAAATATAATACATCTGACACCAATATAAAGAACTGGATTTTAAGTTATAATTTACCTTTACCAAAAAGAAAACTTGTTGAACACAAACCAAAAGTACACCATCCAGAGTATCAAGTTTATACAACAAGAAAAACGGCAACTGGATGGGAAAAGTATTTAAAATTAGGACAACATAAAATTGCTCGATATGTTCCCAATCATACTGTTTCTCAAATAGAAGATTACATAAAAATCTTTTATGATGAAGCAGTAGAAAAAGGAATTATTGATAAATAATAGCAAATGCGGCAGTTAAGGAATTGGCTACCTTGCCACATTCCGAGTGTGGATAAAGTCCGTCAAGCACGGTGATTGCGGGTTCGAGCCCCGTCTGCCGCTCCAGAGAGACGTTTGTTTCTCTCATAAAGACATGAAAAGTTTCTCCTTTCGTGTACTTCGTAGTGGTAACAGAACGATAAATAAAATAAGCCATGTCCTGTCGGTCTCAGAAATGAGTTGGATGTCCTCTGTGGAGAATCGGGATTCGGGGGCGAAGTACACAAATATACAGGTATAGCCAAGCGGTAAGGCAGGGGCCTTTGAAGCCTCGATGCGAAAGTTCGAACCTTTCTACCTGTGCCAAAATGAAAAGTGCAACAATCAGTAAAGCAATTCAAATTTTTGTTTTTGTAAACTGATTTTTAAGCCCTTACAGCAATTTTAAAGGTACTTATCTGTTAAATAAGAATACATAAAAGGGCTTAGTATTTTACTAAAGTTAATATGTGCGGTACTACGGGTGAGGTCGGCTGACGGGTCGTACTAAGTTAGGTTCGAATCCTACACCGTGCAATATTTTAAAACTAACGTTAGTAATGTTCCTTTCTTAAAAATTTAGACGCTTACAGCAAATCATTAAAATTTACATAAAAATTTGTTGCTGGAAATACAAATACTGATAAAAAATGGAAGCGTTTAGTAAAACTGTGGTTGGCTACCCTAAAAGCTGGCAAGTTTTTTGTTTGCTCCCTTCTTTTCTTCTTGTCCCTAAAAGTAAAAGAAAACGAAACGACTAATTATCCTGAGTTATATTGGCTCTCAGAATAAAAAGCCACCTTAAATTATTGATAAGCGCACACAGCAATTTTAAAAAGATATTTTTGCTAATTGGAATAAAAAGATACTTTTATTGCGCTTAGTTT
>ERZ1034873.1042-NODE-1042-length-11185-cov-11.878976_pt1 | contig 11185 bp, 9 predicted proteins | sample MGYA00520689_ERZ1034873 | MGnify/ENA primary metagenome ERZ1034873 (study PRJEB33766, sample SAMN09781722) | gut metagenome | biome: gut microbiome | host: Homo sapiens | place: Madagascar | study: EMG produced TPA metagenomics assembly of the PRJNA485056 data...
ACGAACAATGGTCTCGGCCTGCTCTGCAACTCTACAATCGCCAACGGCGACTACCTGGAGTGGCATACCGACCTCATGTTTGCGGCGGTGCCTGCGATGCTCGACTTCCCGTATCGTTGGATTATCGACATCACCAAGAAGGGCGAAGGCGTAGCTTCCTAAACATACAGGCTATCCGTCCGCTTGCAGTTGTACGTCGGCTGCATTTGGACGGACGGCATAAACAATCTCCGAATTTAACGACAGAACAGGCATTATGGATAAAGACAACACAATCTTCATGCTGGAGGACGCGCTGTTCAGTAAGGTACGTTTCAGCATACCCGAAGATACGGTACGCACAATCCTTATGGAAAGAGCATTGGATGGGAATATGGCATACGCAGATGTCAATCCTGCCGATTTCCGCCTTGCCTATGCCGACATTCTCAAATGGATTGTTCTCGGCCCGAGCAAGATAAACAATACTTCCGACTCCGACAACGGATGGAGTCATACGGAAGGCGGTTTTGAAATGTCCGAGCGCGACCGCGCAGAACTCAAGGCGGAAGCCAACGCAATCTATGCGGAGCTTGAGCCGAGTTCGATGTTCAAGAAGAAGTCGTCGTTCAGAATAACCTCGCACGGTGTGAAGCGTGCCGACTTTTCGGCGTTCGGCTGTCCGCTTCCTCACATTATAAAATGATGATGTATGAGAAAGGCGAACATTAGAAACCCGAGATACCCCCACACGATAAAAATCGTTAGGGTGCTTGTCGGCAAGGCGGACGAGAACGACCCGTTTGCCGATGATGACGCAAAAGTTGGCGAGGATACGGAGATTGTAATCTATGAAGGCGAGGGCCGCAGCTATACCGATACGACCACCGAGGGCAACAAGAATGTTGACGAGAACAAGAGGAAGGCATCAATTCCAGTCAGATATGACGAATGGGATGCCGGCAGATGTCCTCTTGACGGCGATATGATTTACTCAACGGTTGGCAACAACACGGAGGTCGGAATGGTGAAGGACTGCGAGCCTGATAACAATAGGACTGTTGTTTATTGGGACTTTACAAGAGTGTAGTGTATGGCAAAAAGGGAGTCATTGGGATTGCAGTTCAGAAACACCATTGCAGTCAAACTTCATGTGTATGCAAGAAAAAAGGTGATAGAGCTAATGAGAGTTACGGCAAAGGAACTTTGCGATTCTTTTGTAAGCGTTGCTGTATCAAGAAACATGAGCTTTATTACCGGTAATGCGTACCGATCCTTTACTGTCGGTATTTTCGAGGATGGAGAACTCTTGGAATATATAACAACACAAGACGACAACCCGACCATGAAAACCCTCCGTAAGGGTCAAGCGTATCCGCTGTCGCACTATTACGACGGAACACCAGTAGAAGCATCGTTGGGAAGATATGTCGGTCAAACAGGAAGCGGCGGTCAGTGGGGTCCGACTCTCGGCCCATCCAGAATAAGAAGAATGAGACCGAACAGCAAGGCGCGTTGGAATATGCTTGTCATCATTCCAGTGGAATACGCCCCATTTGAAAATCTGAACCACATACACGATGTTATGACTACCCTTTCAGACCTACTGCCAGGTATGATGTATGGAAAAATCATATACGCCAAGTCTGAGCAGGATGTAAAATCCATATCAAAGTACAAAAAATACACATAGGAGTATGCTTAACTTAAAGGATTTGTATTACGGTCTTGGCAATGCTGTAAAAGGCGTTTGCGACAAGGTATATGCGAGAAACCGACCGAAGTCAGTTTCCGACAGACCCGACAGTTATATAGTCGTCAAGCTCCCGTCTGTTATCACAAACAACGAGATTAACGACGACGGCAGTTTCAACGACTATACAACTACCGCGCAGATAGAGATATACGTGCGTGACAAAGCGTCCGCAAACAATCCCAATACATTGAACGTAGCTGCGGTATCCGAAAAAGTCGGTGCGGTAATGAAAAAGTTTCCAATCTCAACAGACAATATCATCGTGACGAAACCGCGTGTGACCCTGCAAACAGATGACGGAGACGGTTTCTCGGTAACGATAGTGCAAGGTTTGTTAAGAACCAAATAAACACAAAAAACAAGGTTTAACTAAAAAAGTTTGAATTATGGCAATGAAGAAAATCGAAGAGTTGAAGGATATCTTTGTAGGTCCTAAAACACTTTTGTATGCAAAGGGCGTTACAGACCTCAGCAAGGCCACGCTCGACATCACAGTAGACCTCGAACTGCCGGTTGAGGTTGACTCGTTGAAGGCAACAATGGAAGACCCGACCATCAACCACTACAAGGTTATCGGTCTTGCAGGCGACTGGGCTACAACTTCCGAGCTTGGCGACTTCAACGTGGAGTTTGTTGTCCCGTCAAAGGCGAAGGATTTGCTTACTGCGATGTTCGGCAACGACGCTGTGGGCGACCTTACAAAGGTCACTTTGAAGACAGGTGATACAGACCTCGACGCGACAACCGGCTTTACCGGCGTTGCTCTTGAACCCAAGAAGTTCAAGATTCAGGGCACAATCGCAATCGTTGACGACACCAAGACAAACGTCATGGTTATCACCAACATCGCCCTCTACGCCACCTTGCAGTGGGACGACACCGGCACCAAGCCTGTTGCGTTCAAGTTCTCGGGTTCTATCGAGGGTGCAGGCAAGAAGAGTATCGCTTGGCTTACAAAGGCAGCGGCTGTGTAGTGTATTGCGCGATGTAAATAGATTGTTTTAGGATAACAGACTGAAAGCGAGGGGCAGTGGGCTGAGAGAAGCTGCTGCTGCCTCGCTTTTTTAAATGGTAGGTGATGTAGGTGATGTAGGTTGGGTAGGTGATTGTTTATTATTAAATATTAAGGATATGGATAATGAGAAATTGAAACAGCCTTCTGAGGAGTTGCAGCGAACGCTTGACCATGTGCTTGAAGCTGAGCCTGAAAAGGTAGTTTTTATGGGCAAGAAGCGCAGCATTGGGTGGATGAAGAATGGCACGATGAGGAAGTTTTCGCACGTTGCGGTGCAGGAGAAGAACGAGTGGAAACGTAATGTGAAGCTATGTGCTGTGGTATTGCTGAACGGTTGCTTCAAGCTGAAGTTTCTATACTGGTTGTACTGGCGATGGCTGTACTATGTGAAGGATCCGGACGCTGTGGACGTGCTGAGACTGATAGATGCGGCTAAAAAAAAAATTCCCTTGGAAGCCTTCTCTCTGATTACCATATTAGCGACCGTAATGACGGATCTGATGATGGGGGTGACGAAGAAAGAAGTGAAAGCTATCCGAGCAGGACAAGCTGGGGAGCAGCCTTCTCGTTAGCCGAAAAGTTCCCGTTCCTCTTCGCAACGCGCTACGGCATCAAAGCATACGACTACTGGTGGGGGTACACTTCGGCACAGATAGACCTCATGGTTGCAGACCAGCCTATCATTGTGTACAAGAAGGACAAGAAGCGCAACCCCGACGGTAGTGTCAAGCACACCGCAGAGGAGATGGACAAGCTGTGGGATGACTGGATGAAGAAGAAGGAGAAGGAAGGCAGTCTTGTCGGCAAGAAGATAAGTCTTGCAGACTACATGAATAACAAAATCTAAAACTTACAAAAACATTTCAGGATATGGCAAGTGGCAATTTAGGTGATTTGTTTATCTCTCTTGGCATCAAGGACGAGATGTCGAAGACCCTTCAGAAAATCGTGAAGGGCATGAATGGTGTAGATCAAGCCACGCAGGACGCAAAGAAGCGTGGCGAGGAGCTTGTCGCAAAGCTTAATCAGGTAAACGGAAATAACTTCTCTAAGATTTTCAGAGAAGCGAATAAGTATATCGAAGATAACACAAAGGGTCTTGCTAATATTGCTAAGATACTGAATAATATTGACGGTAATGGTAAGAACGTTATTACAGGCGAGTTCATCAAAGCTGGTAATCTAACGAAGATTGCCAGTCTATTTGGGACTATAAACTCTGAATTGCAGAAGATGTCCCAAAACGAGAGAACTAAGGATGTAAAGGAGTGGCAGGATAGAATTTCAAATGCACTTGCATACATTAAGTTGCTTCAGGATATAAATATCCAGGAGAAGAAAATCAATAACACAAAGTCAGAAAATCCTAATGTTAATACCAAGAGCCTTGATAATGCAAAGAAATCTCTGAACGAACTAAGAGAGTCTATCGTCGGCCTTATGCGCAATGGCGGTATAGACAACTCTAATGTGCTCGGTAGCCTTAACAAGGTCCTTGGGATGGCGAAAAAAGACATTCAGGACATTATCTCTACATTCAAGAAGGATAATCCCCTCTCTGCTTTTACTGGTGGTGCAGCAAAGGTTGAGGCAGACATAGCCCGTGTTACGGAAAAGTTAGCCAGACTTCGCGACCTTTCAGCAGAAGGAAGAGCAAAGGGATACAACACTTCTATGCTTGGTGATAGCATTACGGAACTGGATAAGGTTTTATCCAGACTTAACGCTGCCAAACTGAATCCTACGATGCTTACCGATGCAGCCCAGATGAAGAATCTCATCTCTGACGTACTTGTTGAGACCATCAAGGCAACTGTTGCGATGCAGGCTTACGGGCGAGAGAAGGCAAAGGCGGTAGCAGCCGACCGTAATCTCGAAACAATGGAGGCGAGATACAGACGCTTGCAGGAACTTATAAGCGAGGTGAGCAGAAAGATACGCGAACTCAACGACTCTGTCAGACAAGGCATTGGGGCTGGTGCTGACACGTCAAGAGCGGAAAGTGCCATTTCGCGACTGACGGAAATGCGCGACAAGTTCAATAGTGCAGACATTGGCAACAAGAATGCTGTGGCGGAATTGGTTACGGAGTACAAGATACTCAAAAACGAAATCGGCAATGCCAAGTCGGAGCAGGACAAGCTGAACAATTCCATTGCGAGAGAGAATAAAAGACGGGATAGAGAGATAGAAAAGCAGGAAGCACGCGACTACAAGCAGCTGGCAGTCGTGCTAAAAAATATAGAGCGACGCTATGACTCCCTTGGCGACAAGGTGCGCAAGCTGCGTGCAGAGTTCAGCCGTGGTGTTTCTCTCGGAGCCAACACGGACAAGGCATACGAGGAGATAGGTCGCCTTCTTTATATGATGCGTGAGTTGCGTTCTCTTAAAGATAGTCTTTACTCGACGGACTGGCGGGACCATCTTGGCAGACTCGGGAGTTTCGGTGCAGGACATGACGCAACGATTGCCAACCGTGCCCTGCAAGACCAGAAGGCGGTAAACCGAGAGGCTCAAAGAGGTGTTGAACTTGAGCGGAAGCGCAAGCAGGAGGTGGCTAACTTGGCGAGAGCGTTTGAGCAGGCAAAAACATCTGCGGGTGGACTTAGTTCTACTATGCAAGACATAAAATCCCTTGTTATGCAGGGCGGTCTTGTGTATGGTATGCAGCAGTTCCTGATGAGTGTAGTGCAGACTGGTGGTGAGTTGGAAAAGCAGCATATCGCATTGCAGAGTATACTGGGTGACATGCAGAATGCGAACACCATGTTTGCGCAGGTGAAGGAATTGGCCCTAAACTCGCCATTCACCTTCTCGGAACTGAACAAGGACGTGAAGCAGTTGGCGGCTTATGGCGTAGAGTACGACCAGCTATATGACACCACAAAGCGACTTGCGGACATGGCGTCGGGACTGGGTGTGAGCTTTGAGCGAATAGCGTTGGCTTTCGGACAGGTGCAGGCACGAGGATGGCTTGACGGCAAGGAGTTGCGCCAAATATCATACGCTGGTATTCCGTTGCTTGAAAAACTGTCTGAATACTATTCAAAGCGCGAAGGCCGCAAAGTGTCTACAAGTGAAGTAAAGACCCGTATATCGGGACGCGGTGTTGACTTCGAGGATGTCAAGAACGTATTTTGGGAGATGACCGATGCCGGCGGTCAGTTCTACAATATGCAGCAAGTGCTCAGTGAGACCCTGCTTGGCCGTTATAACAAGCTGAAGGATGCTTGGGAAATCATGCTGAGCGACTTTGCGAGCGGAAGCAACATTGTAGGACGCGGACTGAAGGGTGTGATAAACCTCGTAACAGAACTGGTGCAGGCGATGCACACGCTGGCACCAGTTGTGGCAGCGGCCTTCTCGGGATTCGCCTTGAAGCGATTGCAGACGATGCTTGGCGGCGGGACAGGCACTGCCCTACTCTCTGGAAAGGCAAGCGTGGCAGCAGGCATACAGCAGAAAGTGCTAATGGGCGAAAAGGTGAGCGCTCAAGAGCTGCGCATACTGCAAACCAAGAAGCAGATAACCATAGAGGACCTGCGTGCCTTGGCAGCGGCTAAGGCACTGACCAAAGCAGAGCTTGACCGTATGCTCATAACAAAGAGCATAACGCCAGAGATATACAGACAAGCGATGGCCGAGACGGGACTTGCGGCAAGAACATGGACATTGAGGGGCGCATGGAGCGGCTTTTTGGGTATGTTGAAGTCCATGCCGGAAAAGATACGCACGATGGCTGCAAGCACAGCGACATGGTTTGCGAGCCTAAGATCGGGAACTATGTCAGTGAGCGCAAGGTTTGCCGGAATGTGGACAAGTTTCAGGACACACGGAGCAGCAGCCATTAGTGTTATAACAGCCGGTGCGAAAGCACTTGGAGCGTCACTGTGGACAGCGATAGGCGGACTGCCAGGTCTGCTCATAACCGGCGTGACAATGGGCTTGGGCTATTGGTACTCGAAGAACGAGGAGCTGAAAAACTCGATGAAGCAGACCGCCGACGAGTTGCAAGACAGATACAAGCAGATAAACGACTTCCTGAAAGAGAACGACGCGAGCAAGGCTATAGCGACAGGTGACAGCAAGGCTATAGACAACATGATAGACGAGTATAAGGAGAAAATAAAGCAGATAGCTCCTTATAACTATAACAACCTTGTGATGAAGGCAGAGGAGAGGGAAAGCCACAAGGAGCGTTTGAAATATCTTGCAGATGAGCTTAGTCTGCTACAGCAGTCGAACAAGATGTCGCAAGAGAAGCTTTCGGACAACGGCACGTACAAAGAGCTGAAGGACGCGCTGATGAGGTCGAGCGAGACGTATGACAGCATAGACAAGGCCGCAGCAGGTCTGATGGCAGGCGGCGCAGACAAGGCGACAGCACGCAAGAAAGCCTTCGACATGAGCCTTGACATGACGACAACGACTGAAAACCTCAAGAAAGAGATAGAGAATATCTTTGGAGACATAAGCAGAGACAGAACGACGCTTGAAGCCGCGAAACTTAGCATGAGCAACCTGTTTGCCCAGATGGGAATACCAGAGGATAGAGCCAACGAGATAAGAGCAAGTGTGTTGCAAGCGTTTGGCGTGACTGACGGATGGCTCGAAAGCCAGGTGGGAAGCGAGATGCGCCAAATGATAGACAACGTGGCTCCAGAGATAGCGATGAAGATACGCTCGGGACAGAAGCTGAATGAAGCCGAGACCAATAAGGTGAAAGAGCTGATGGATGACGCGAAGAGAAACCTCACGCTGAAATATCCAGAGTTTGAGACAACCTTGCAGAGACTGCTTGCAGCCTCGCGATTTACCGCCGTAATAGACCTTGTGGTGAACGACGCGGGAAAATACGGAGACGTGCAGGGAACAATGGCGAAGCGTATGCCAAAATTTAGTTTGGCAGAAAAGAGCAAGAGAGACCAATACATGAACTATGTGAGCACTTGGGGCAAGCAAGACTCATGGTACGAGGCACGCAATTCGGCAAAATCGGAAATAGACAGGCTCAAGAACAATTATGACTCGGCAAGGAAGTCGCATGCTCCGAAGGATCAACAGAACTGGCTGAAATACCAATACGACAATGCCGTGGGCGCAGCATGGGACTTGCTGAACTATGACTATAAGGGAGAGGACAAGAAGAGCAATAAGGTGCCGAAGGTCAAGGGTGACAAGAAGGACGAGGAGCTGGATGAGCTGAAGAAGCAGTTGGACGACTTTAAGGCTGCACGCCAGTATTATCAGAAGTTGCGCAAGGAGGCAGGCTTCAACAAGCACAAAGCCAAGAACGAAACCGTCGGTCTGTACAAGGACTTAGATTGGAAGAAGATTGACTTGGATAACTATCTGGGCAGCCTGGAGAGACTGAAGGAGGGTTTTAACTTCGACAAGAGTAGGGAAAGACAGAAGTTCAGAACGCAGATAGACAGGGAGAAAGCCGAATGGAAGTTGTCCGAGGACTTGAAGCCCGAATGGGAGCGTGTGGCAGCGAACTTCAAGGAAGCTCTGGAGAAAGGCGTGAAGCAGGCTGACCTGGAGAAGGAGCTATACGAGAAGACGGGCGACAAGGGTTTTGCCTCATTGGCTTGGAAGGACGGTGCCGTATGGACAGAACAGACAAGACGCATGGCAGATGACTTCAAGAAGAGATTCGGTGAAGACGTAGACCTCGGGCTGACTGATGCTGACGCTAAGGCACACTTCAAGGACGTGCCGCTCGCCTATGACGCATGGAGCAAGATTGTACAGATAGTGAAGGACGGCTACGTGAAAAGCCTACAGCAGGCGGCGGACATAATGGAGAAGACTGCGACGACGGAAGAAAAGGTGAGGGCTGCAAGCGCCAAGTATGAAATTCCCATTCGACAGGCGGAGGATTCGGGAAACAGAAGTCTGGCAGAGCGTTACCGCCAGACGAGAGACAAGGAGACAGGACAGATAAGGAGCGAAGCCTTCAAGCAGAGCGAGGACTATCTGGCCTTCTACGAGGCGATCATGACGATGGGTATGGGCAAGGCAGAGGAAGTGGCAAAGCTGATACGCGAGCAGCTGAACCAGGCTCTGAAGGACGGAAGCATCGACGCAAGAGAGTATGCGAAGCAGATAGCACAGGTGGAGCAACAGCTTGACAAGCTCGGAAGCGGACGTAAAACATTGTGGAACAGCGGTTTTGCAGGACTCGCTGAAGGAAAGATAGAGCGCGGTGAGGCACAGCGCAACCTCGGCAGCATAAAAATGGGTGAAGGCGAGCGTCTGATAAGAGAGGGCAAGATAGACGGCGACACCCAGAAGGTGCTGAAGGGCGAGGGGCTGAAAATGGCAGGCAAGGTGCTGTTTGACGCTGGCGACAAGCTGTATCTTGCAGGCAGGGAGATGAAGAAAGACTGGGAAGGTGCTGTAAAGACCGTGGGCAAGATAGACAACGTGGCTCAGGGCCTGAACAACGCATTTAATGACGTGAGGGACACGATGGGTGCTTTGGGATTTGACACGGAGAGCGACGGATGGCAGGACGCTGCTGCCGTAATGGGCTCGCTGAGCGGTGTTTCGAGCAGTATATCGGGCATTGTGAAGAGCGCCGCCACGGGTGACATCGGCGGTGTGATACAGGGTGCTGTAGGTGTTTTCACGAGTCCGATAAAAGCTTTTGCCGCGGCTCACGACGCTAAGCTTGACAGACAGATAAAACTGGCAGAGCGAAGCATAACTGAACTGGAGCGCATGCGCAGCAACGTGAAGAGCATACTTGAAAACACGCTTGGCGGCGTGTACACGTATGAGATGGACAAGGACACGAAGGCTACGCTGTCGAGAGTGGCGAAGGACTACAGTGACGGCAAGAAGACCCAGGAGCTGCTGAGAACGGCTCTTGGCGGTGCCAACGTACGGAGCCGAAGCGTATATAGCGAGGAAACGTATAAGGCTGCTCAGGAATCGCTTGCTGACCCGACGAACGCCTACAAGGCGCAGTATGCGTCACTGATGGCCCAGAAGGACGAGCTTCAGAAGCAGATGAACGCCGAGAGCAGCAAGAAGAAGAAGGACAAGGACAAGATAGCGGACTACAAGCAGCAGCAGATTGAGCTGGAAATGACCTTGAAAAGCTTCTCGACGAGTTTTCTGAAAGACATCTACGGCGTGGACATGAAGAGTTGGGCGAGCCAACTGACCGATGCCGTAGTGGGCGCATGGGAGAAGGGTGAAGACGCGATAGGCGCATACAAGAAGAAGGCCAAGGACATGGTGAAGGATCTGACCAAAAACATTCTCTCGCAGAAGATAATGGAGGCGGCGCTGCAAAAACCGCTGGACAGCCTGACTGCCATCATTGAGAAGAAGGGCAAGCTGGAGGATACGGACTTGCCTCAGCTGCTTGACGGTCTGAACAAGGCCGGAGAGAACGCTACGTACAACATCACAAAGATTCTGGACGGACTGAAGGCTAAGGGATATGACTTCACCGATTCGGGTAGCGGCGGCAGCACGACGAACTCGATAAAGAACGTGACAGAGGAGACGGCAGGACTGCTTGCAAGCTACATGAACCAGATCAGACAGGACTGTAGCGTGAACAGGGCCAACGTGAAGACCATCACAGAGCTGATAAAAAACCAGTTGCCGGAACTGGGCCAGATACAGAGGGCTCAGCTTGGGCAGATGACGCAACTGGTGAGTCTTGCCGAAGCACGCAACGAGAAGCTTGACAAGATGATAGACTGGATGACAGCCGTGACGACAAGCGGACGCAAGAGGCTGAATGTCGGGTAATGGAAGAGTGAAAGGTGTAGGTGTGGTAGGTTGGGTAGTTGGGTAGGATTAAAGTGAATAAATATGCACGAAATGTTGCATATTTATTCACTTTTTTGTATTTTTGGAGGGAGAACAGAACTAAAGTAAGGCTTTTATGGAATACTACAAGGTATTGATACAGAAAGAGGACACCATTGATGGTGTGGCGGCTGCGGTGAAGGATACCGTAGCCGACTTCGGAGTATGGTGCGCATCCATACCGTTCGACATCGGCATGGAGGTAAAGGAACCGGCTGTAAGAGACTGGAAAGACGAAGACGGGGAAGACTCGTATCTCGGTGACAGTCTTAAATTCGCAGCATACGATATGACCGTGAAATGGTGCTGCAAGGGCGAAAAGTTCTCAACTAACGCGGTAGTCAGAGAGTTTCTGAATTATCTCAGTGGACGCGACGGGAGCGGCATGAAGATGAAGATGTACTGCGACTGGACTAAAGTCGGAAGAAGACATATACGCCTCAAGAAGGTGTCTGACGACGCAGACCTGTACCGCGACGACGAGGGAGACGTGGTGACGTTCTCTACCGTATTGAGAGTTGAAGACCCGGTAACGGAGGTGGTACTGGAAAAGTAAAAAAAAGTAGGTTTGGTAGGGGTGGTAGGTGGGGTGGGTTTAGTAG
>ERZ1034873.1046-NODE-1046-length-11153-cov-4.671833_pt1 | contig 11153 bp, 8 predicted proteins | sample MGYA00520689_ERZ1034873 | MGnify/ENA primary metagenome ERZ1034873 (study PRJEB33766, sample SAMN09781722) | gut metagenome | biome: gut microbiome | host: Homo sapiens | place: Madagascar | study: EMG produced TPA metagenomics assembly of the PRJNA485056 data...
GATACATATTTTCTTTGAGTTGCGGGCATTGTTTGCCATAAAAAATCAGATGTTTTTATGGCTTGTGTATGGCTGGTTGAAAACTTTTGCTTATCTTTGCGCCTATGAAGCATAAAAATCTTTTCAGCCTCTTGTGCCGTATGGTGTGGCTATGGGTGGCAGGTGTGATAGCCATGCCAGTCGTGGCACAGCGTCATGTGATTTATAATCAGCGTATTGCCAGTCTGCAGGTAGTGGCAGGACAGCGATGGCAGGAAATGCCCGTTGCCCAGCTTGGTGAGCCTGTGCACATCAATTTCGATGACATGACCCACGACTATGAGCGTTATTCCTACAAGATAGAACATTGTGAAGCCGACTGGTCGGAGTCGCGTGAGATCTTTACCAGCGATTTCCTACAGGGATTCAATGGTGAACTCACCATCGACAACTACGAACAGTCGCTCAACACCAATCATCTCTATACGCACTACAGTCTTACCATTCCCAACGAGCATTGCCGGCTGACGATGAGCGGCAACTACAAGCTGTCGGTCTTTGCCGATGATGATGACAGCCATCCTGTCTTCACAGCCTGCTTTATGTTGGTGGACCCACAGATGAAGGTTTCCATGTCGGTGACGGGAAACACAGATATTGATATTTATCACAGTCATCAGCAGATGGCGATGGCGATAGACTATGGTGAGGTGAGAGTGACCGATCCAGCCCGACAGCTGAAGACCATCGTACTGCAGAACGGCAGATGGGATAATGCTGTGACAGCACCGCGTGCGGAGTATGTGAATACCGAAGGGCTGAGTTGGAAGCATTGCCGACAGTTGATATTCGACGGTGGCAACGAGTATCACAAGTTCGAGATGCTGGACCTCAGTCATACCACCATGGGGCTCGACAGCATCTTCTGGGACGGAAGCGAGGCACATGCCTATGTGATGGCAGACCTGCCGCGTCCCAACTATGTATACGACGAATCGGCGAATGGAGCTTTCTATATTCGCAACAGCGACAACATTGACAACACCTTTACTTCGGATTACGCCTGGGTGCACTTCTTGTTGCAGGCGCCTCGTCAGCAGGGTGATGTGTATCTGAACGGAGCTTGGACTCAGGACAGTTTTCAGCCTCCTTACCGAATGGAATACAACGAAGCAGCTAAGGCATACGAGGGTGCCGTCCTGTTGAAGCAGGGCTACTACAGTTATCGCTATGTGGTGGTGAATGCCGATGGTACTACAAAACCCGTAACCACTGAGGGCAGTTTCTATCAAACGAGAAACAAGTATCAGGTGTTAGTATATTATAAAGGTGTAAGCGACCGTACCGATCGCTTGTTAGGATACGGTGAAGTAATGGTAAAAGTAGAAAGTTAAAGGAGATTTCTTAGAAGTCAAAGGAGTTAAGGAGTTAACTCCTTTGACTTCTATTACTCCTTGTCTTTAGTTCTTGAAACTGTGGATAGGTGCAGGAATGCGTCCGACACGATTGACGAATGCAGAACAGCTGAACGAGTTGACAGGCATGATAGGTGCATGACCTAACAAACCACCAAAGTCAACACAGTCGCCCACCTTCATTCCTATGACAGGAATGACACGTACGGCAGTAGTCTTCTGGTTGATCATACCGATGGCAGCCTCGTCGGCGATAATTCCTGAAATCGTTGTAGCAGGCGTGTCGCCAGGAATAGCTATCATGTCAAGACCCACAGAGCAGACACAAGTCATCGCCTCCAGTTTCTCGATGGTAAGGGCACCAGCCTCTACAGCATCGATCATACCCTGATCCTCGCTGACAGGGATAAAGGCACCGCTCAGACCGCCTACGTACGAAGATGCCATGATGCCGCCCTTCTTCACCTGGTCGTTGAGCAGGGCAAGAGCAGCAGTAGTGCCAGGAGCACCAGGATGCTCAAGACCAATCTCCTTCAGAATATCTGCCACGCTGTCGCCAATGGCAGGAGTAGGAGCCAATGAGAGGTCGATGATGCCGAAAGGAACCCCCAGTCGATGAGAAGCCTCTTTGGCTACTAATTGTCCTACACGTGTAATCTTGAAGGCAGTGCGCTTGATGGTTTCGCAAAGCACCTCGAAACTCTCACCACGAACACTCTCCAAGGCATATTTCACTACACCAGGTCCGCTGACTCCCACGCTTACTACAGCATCAGCCTCGCTCACGCCGTGGAAGGCACCAGCCATAAAGGGGTTGTCGTCTGGAGCATTGCAGAGTACAACGAGTTTGGCACAACCCAAAGAACCCTTTTCCTTGGTATTCTCGGCAGTATCCTTTACGATTTCACCCATCAGGCGAACCGCATCCATATTAATACCGGTCTTGGTAGAGCCCACATTGATAGAACTGCATACAAAATCGGTCTGCGCCAAAGCCTGAGGAATAGAGCGTATCAAGAGTTCATCGCTCTTGCTCATTCCCTTGGAAACGATGGCAGAGTAACCACCCAGGAAGTTGACACCCAACTCTTTGGCACACTTGTCCAAAGTCTTGGCAATCTTCACGTAGTCGTCTGTTGTCTTGCAGGCAGAGCCACCCACCAAGGCAATAGGAGTAACAGAGATGCGCTTGTTGACGATAGGCACACCAAACTCCTTGGAAATATCCTCGCCCGTCTTCACCAAGTTCTTGGCCAGTCGGGTAATCTTCTTGTATATGTTGTCGCAGAGTACGTCCACCTCAGTCGCAGCACAGTCCAACAGGTTGATACCCATTGTGATGGTGCGCACGTCGAGATTTTCCTTCTCTATCATCTTGTTGGTTTCAATAACCTCAGAAATATTGATCATCTTATTATAGTCTTATTTCACTTAGATACATTAAATTTTCCTTTGACGAAGAAAAGTCCTTTCTTCACAGAATAGTCTGTCGTCTTACCGCTTAGCATCGGCAGACTTTGATAGCAATTAGATTCTGTGCATCATGTCGAAGATTTCCTCGCGCTGGCATTTCACCTGAACGCCCATGTCTTCGCCAATCTTTTTGAGTTCGTCGGCAATGTCTTCGAAAGATTTCTTCATTTTAGCCATATCGACAATCATCATCATGTTGAAATAATCCTGCACGATGGTCTGTGAGATGTCGAGAATGTTGATGTCGTTTTCTGCAAGATAAGTACACACTTTGGCAATGATACCTACTGTATCCTTACCTACCACTGTAATAATCGTTCTGTTCATGAATGAATTCCTTTTTAAAAATGGGTTTAAATTGTCTGGCAAAAGTACAATATTCTTGCCAAATAACCAAATAAATGGTAGAAAATCAATAAAAACGAGCTCGTTTTGCCATAAAAAATGTTTTTATCTTCGTCAAATCGGATATTTCATTTATCTTTGCAGAATCTATGCATTAAGATTATGAAACGACGACTATACATATTCTCCATTTGGATTGCCACGATGGGTATGCTTCTCTCGACGGTGATGCTTCATCATCATCATTATGAGCGTATCTGTATGGTTGTGGAGGTGTGTAGTCAGGACGGAAGTCTGAATGATGAGCATACTGAGCATCATGATACAGAGCACGAAGGCTGCCAGGTGAAGCAGATGCATCATTTCATAGTCAAGAACCGGGTGGTGGAGTCTGCCGTCAAAAAGCTTCTTGATGCCCATCATCTGCAGGTCTTTGTTCTTCCTGCAGAAGCGTGTTTCTTCTGTCTTTCTGCCTGTGTGGCAACAGAGTGGCAGGCTCTCACCTTGCCTTTGTCCGAAGAATCTTGTTCTGCTTTCAGCAGGCGCGGACCTCCCTTGTTCTCTTAATTGTTTTTTATATACAGACCCATGTTGCCCTTTGCTGTTTGAAGTAAAGGTATGATAGGGCTTGTGTTGATGTCTTTGCTGCATGCAAGGGCATATTAAAGTTCAATAATTAACAAGCAATTCAAGAGAAATGATAAAAAGAATTTTGATAGTAGTGGCAGCAACCGCTGTCGCCATCTTGTGCTTCACCCTATGGCAGAAGTCGCAAGTGGAGAATCCACATGCCGACGAGCATGAACATGAGGAACATGTGGATGTGGAAAATATCCTGTTGAACGAGAAACAGATCAAGGCCGTCGACCTGAAGTGGGGGAATGTGGAAACACGAGAGCTTGATGCCACGATACAGGTCAATGGAGCCCTGGTGCTTCGTGCTCAAAACATCGGAATGGTTACCTCACTGATGGGTGGCGTGGTGAAGAATGTTTACGTGAAGGAAGGACAGCAAGTCGCTAAAGGCCAGATTGTTGCTGCGATAGAGAATACTGATGTTCTTTCTTTGCAGCGGGAATACTTTACCACTTATCAGGAGTGTGAGTCTGCCCGACAGGAGATGGAACGCCAGAAGTTGTTGGCTTCCAATGGCGCTGGGGTGAAGAAGAATATGCAGATGGCACGGAAAGATTATCAAGTGGCTCGTGCCAGTATGGTGGGTATTGCCCGTCAGTTGCAGCAGATTGGCATTTCTGCACCATCGGTAGCCAAGGGCCATTTCACTTCTGTCTTCCCCTTGCGTGCTCCGGTGAGCGGTACGGTGAGTGAGCTGACAGCCTCGTTGGGAAGTTATGCCGACATGCAGACTCCTCTGATGAAGATCAGCAACAACAAGGCTGTGGAATGCGACCTCAACGTATTTGAGAAAGACCTGGGCAAGATAAAGAATGGCAACCGCGTGTTCCTTTCCCTTACCAATCAGCCAGGAGTGAAGTTGACAGGCAAGGTATACGGCATGAACGAAAGCTTCAACAAGGGCACGAAGAGTGTGGCGGTGCATGTAAAACTCGATGCGGCACCAGGCGCCAAACTCTTTGACGGCATGTATGTGTCGGGACAGATAGCCACCGGGCGACAGATGTGTTTTGCCCTGCCCAATAAAGCTATCGTGAGTGCAGAAGGCAAGCAGTATGTTTTTGCCCTCAATCATGAACCTAAGAACGGAGAGTACAGTTTCTCGCGCCATGAGGTGACGACAGGTGTCAGCACGGATGGATATACAGAGGTAGCCCTCTGCAAGCATATCAAGGAAGGGCTGAAGATTGTTACCGACAATGCTTTCTATCTGGCTTCGATGACGGGTGAGCATGGTGATGAACACTAAGTATGATAGAATAAACACACATCACTATGTTTCAGAAACTTATCACATATTCGATACACCATAAGATGGTGGTCGGAATCCTGACTGTGGCTTTGGCAGTATGGGGCATCTGGTCGTTGGTGCATCTGCCTTTCGACTCTACCCCCGATATTACCAATAATCAGGTGCAGGTCATCACGCAGGCCCCTTCGCTTGGAGCCCAGGAGGTGGAACAGTATATAACCAGTCCGATAGAGATGGCGCTTGCCAACATTCCCCGTCAGGAAGAACGCAGAAGTATTTCGCGCAGCGGCTTGTCGGTAGTGACACTTGTCTTTGATGATGGTGCCGATATCTATTGGGCGCGTTCGCAAATCAGTCAGGTGCTCGAGGCTGTTGCCAAGGAGTTGCCTGCCAATGCCGATACCGAATTAGGGCCTATAGCTACAGGTTTGGGCGAGATATTCCACTATACTGTACGACCCGAGAAAGGTTATGAGGACCGCTATTCTCTCACCCAGTTGCGCACCATTCAGGACTGGATAGTACGCAAGCAGTTGGCAGGAACGCCAGGTGTGGCAGAGGTCAGCGGATGGGGAGGCTACGTCAAGCAGTATGAGGTGGCTGTAGACACAGAGCAGTTGAATGCCAACGGTCTTACCATCAGCGACCTGTTTGATGCCCTGCAGCGCAACAACGCCAATACTGGCGGAAGCTATATCGAGCAGAACTCCAATCAGTATTACATCCGTGGACTGGGTGTGGTAAAATCGTTTGACGATATTGCCAACATCACCGTCAAGATAATTGAAGGAACTCCTGTCAGAATCAAGGATGTGGCAAAGGTGCAGGAAGGACACGCCACCCGTTTCGGAGCCGTGACAAGAAACGGCGAGGGTGAAGTGGTGGCAGGTATCGCCATCATGCTGAAGGGTGAGAACTTCCAGCAGGTCATCAAGAACGTGAAGGAGCGTATCAATCAGATACAGAAGTCTCTGCCCGAAGGTGTGGTGATAGAACCCTTTATCGACCGCACCAACTTGGTGGAGCGAGTGGAGGGAACCATTGCCCACAACCTGATAGCAGGCGGACTTATCGTCATCTTCGTATTGGTTCTCTTCTTGGGCAACTGGCGTGCCGGTCTGGTAGTGGCGAGTGTCATTCCGTTGAGTATGCTCTTTGCCTTTGCTTTGATGAAAGCTTTCGGTGTGGATGGCAACCTGATGAGTCTGGGAGCCATCGACTTCGGAATGATAGTCGATTCGGCGGTTATCATCGTCGAGGCTGTGGTGACACATATCAACAGGGGCGATTTCTCGCAGCCTGGTGTGCGTGCTGCCTATATAGCCCGACATACGGCAGGAGGTGGTTTCGTCCTTACCCAGGCAGAGATGGATGCAGAGGTGCATTATTCCGCCTCGCGTATCAGACAGAGTGCAGCTTTTGGTGAGATTATCATCATGATCGTGTACATTCCGCTGATGACGCTTGTCGGTATCGAGGGAAAGATGTTCCGTCCCATGGCGTTCACCGTGTTCTTTGCCATCTTGGGTGCTTTCATCCTTTCGCTTACCTATGTGCCCATGGCGAGCAGTCTGTTCCTGAGCCGTAAGGTACACACGAAGGCTACTTTCTCCGACCGGATGATCAGTCGGCTTCAGACCTGGTATCGTCCTGTGTTGGAATGGGTGTTGCACCGTCGCAAGGATGTGATTACCGCTGCCGTGGCACTTTGTTGCGTGAGTGTGGTGGGACTCAAGTTCCTGGGAGGTGAGTTTATTCCAAGTCTCGACGAGGGTGACTTTGCTGTGGAGATGAGTATGGCGCAGGGTACGTCGCTCTCTCAGATGGTGGAAACCTGCACCAAGGCAGAGAAACTCCTGAAGTCTGAATATCCCGAGGTGAAGCAGGTGGTGAGTCGAATCGGTAGTGCGGAGATTCCTACCGACCCGATGCCAGTGGAGCGTGCCGACATCATGGTGGCTCTGAAGCCCAAGGCAGAATGGACTTCGGCAACGACCACCAGCGAACTGATGGAGAAGATGGAGGCTACGCTGAAGAATATTCCCGGTATGGAGGCTGAGTTCTCACAACCCATACAGATGCGTAACAATGAGCTGCTTACGGGTATCAAGCAAGATGTGGCCATCAAGATTTTCGGCGACGACCTCAACACGCTTATCCAGCAGGCAGAGAAGGTGGGCAAGATGATCAGTAGTGTGAGAGGTGTGAGCGGAGTCATGGTGGAACAGGTGTCAGGCTTGCCTCAAATACAGGTGAGGTGCAACCATGAGCGCATGGCGGAGTATGGTGTCAGCGTGGACGATGTGAACCAGGTGCTTGAGACTGCTTTTGCCGGTGGAACAGCAGGAGTTGTGTTTGAGGGCGAGAGAAAGTTTGACATCGTGTTGCGACTCGACAAGGATGTGCGCACCATAGAGGCATTGCAGACGCTTGCCATCCCCGTGAGTGCAGGTCAACAGGAAGGCCCGGCTGCTGTTACTGTTCCTTTGAACCAGTTGGCTGATATCGTCTACGAAACGGCCCCAGCCCAGGTGTCGCATGAGGACGGTGCCCGTCGCATCTATGTGGGATTCAATGTGAAGGGACGCGATGTTCAGAGTACAGTCGATGAGATTCAGCACTTGCTCGACAGCAAGTTGCAGTTGCCCGACGGTTATTATTACACCTATGGCGGAGAGTTCAAGAACTTGCAGAGTGCCGTCAACCGTCTGATGATAGTTGTACCTTTGGCGCTTGTCATCATTCTCTTGCTGCTCTATGCCACGGTGAAGAGCGTCCGCGAGTCGCTCTTTGTTTTCTCTGCCATTCCTTTTGCAGCCATTGGTGGTGTGTGGGCGCTGTGGTTGCGCGACATGCCTTTCTCTATCTCGGCAGGAGTAGGCTTTATAGCGCTCTTTGGCGTGTCGGTGCTCAACGGCATCGTACTTATCGGACAGATGAATCAGATGCAACGGGAGGGCGTGACCGATGTTCAGAAGCGCATCATAGACAGTTGTATGATCCGTCTTCGTCCTGTACTCATGACGGCGCTGGTGGCTTCCATGGGCTTCCTGCCTATGGCGCTCTCACATGGTGATGGAGCTGAGGTGCAGAGACCTTTGGCTACTGTGGTCATAGGTGGACTTATCACCTCCACTTTGCTCACTCTCCTTGTCCTGCCTGCCATCTATAAGACGTTTACGAAGGGAAGTGAAGAATTAATGAAATGAAGAGTGAAAACTTCTAAACCCAGCGAAACTTGAGTAAAATAAAAAATATGAAACGAATGAATATGATGATAATAGGACTCTGTGGTTTGGCTTTGCTGCCACAGACAGTCCTTTCGCAGACCCGAAAGGTGAGTCTGCAGGAATGTATTAATATGGCTCTGGAGAAGAATCCGCAGATGCAGGTTGCCAATAAATCAGTAGAACGTGCCAAGGCTCTGCAGGGGACGGCATGGGAGATAGGCAAGACCGAACTCTCGCTGTCGCAAGATCCCACATCGGGCGGCAGTCCTGACAATGCTCTTTCCCTGTCGCAGAGTATCGAGTTTCCTACTTATTATATAGCACGCCACAAACAGTTGAAGGCCGAGACGCAAGCAGAGAGAAGTAAGGCTGCTGTGGTTCGCCTGTCGCTCGAGAATGATGTGAAGGCAGCTTATTATCAGGCTGTCTATCAGGCAGAAAGACTTCGTGTGTTGGAGAGTCAGGACAGTTTGTTGGCACAGTATCGCACGTTGGCAGAGAAGCGATACAAGGCAGGAGAGACCCGACAGTTGGAACTGCTTTCGGCAGAACGCCTGCAGCGCGAGAACAAGATGGAAGTGTTGGCGGCTCACAACGAGTTGGAGACAGCCCAGCTCTTGCTCTCACGTCTTGTGGGAAGCGTCGAGACGGTGGAGCCAAAGGAAGATTCGTTGCTTCCGCTCGACTGGAAGCAGGCCTCCTATAACTATAGTCAGACCCCCGACGGACAATATTCAGCCGACCGGCTGAAAGCTTCCGAACAGGCTGTACGTGTGGCAAAGAATGGTTTTGCCCCATCGCTCAGTCTTTCATTGCGCAACCAGCTCGTCATCAGTTCCTGGAATCCCTATGACCAGGACAGAAGCCGCTTTGACGGAGGCAACTTCATGGGCTTTGAGGTGGGAGTGGGCATCCCGCTCTTCTATGGTGCCACCCGTGCCAAGGTGAAGGCAGCCAGGAAGGAGCGCGAGATGATAGCTTTGGAGATAAAAGAACAGGAACAACTTCGCCAGCAGGAATATCTCTCAGCTTTGAGCCGAATGAATGCAGCCTATGTGAGATACACCTATTATAATGAGGAAGGCAGAGAGAGGTCGGACAAGATGGCAGAGCAGGGACTCTTGGAATACAGCCAGGGTGAGATTTCCTATCTGGAATACATGAATGTCCTGCAGGAAAGCATCGACCTGCGGCTCAAGCGTGCCTCAGCCCTCAACGATTACAACCAGTGTGTCCTGGTCATGGAGAAACTCTGTGGCAGACAGTGACACGCTTTGTGCCAAAATAGTGCAGCAAAACGTACTTCGTGGGGTTGTTTATCGTTCAATCGTGTGACGCTTATCGTGTAATATGATGAAAAATCCATTGAAATGCGATAAAAATTTGGTTGTTACGAAATCTTTTATTACTTTTGCCCTCAGAAATGTTTTGAAAAAATCAGCAAAAAACAATAGCGATGAAACAAACAATTTTGGTGACTGGTGGTACAGGCTTTATCGGAAGCCACACCACAGTGGAGTTGCAGCAGGCAGGCTACAACGTAGTGATAGTAGACAATCTGTCCAATTCTAAGATAGAAGTACTGGACGGTATTGAGAAGATAACAGGTGTGCGTCCTGCTTTCGAGCAGGTAGACTTGCGCGACAAGGCTGCCACAGAGGCTGTGTTCCAGAAATATCCCGATATACAAGGCATCATCCACTTTGCTGCCAGCAAGGCAGTAGGAGAGAGTGTGCAGAAACCATTGCTCTATTATCGCAACAATGTGGTTTCGCTCGTCAATCTGCTTGAGCTTATGCCTCAGTATCATGTCAAGGGCATCATCTTCTCGTCTTCCTGCACGGTATATGGACAGCCCAAGCCTGAGAACTTGCCTGTAACAGAAGAGGCTCCTCACCAGAAGGCTACTTCTCCTTATGGCAACACCAAGGAAATCAACGAGCAGATTATTGCCGACTATATCCACAGTGGAGCCAATGTGAAGAGTATCGTGCTGAGATATTTCAACCCTATAGGTGCACATCCCAGTGCAGAGATTGGCGAACTTCCTAACGGAGTGCCCAACAATCTCATTCCTTACGTCACACAGACAGCCATGGGCATCCGCAAGGAGTTGACCATCTTCGGTAATGACTATGATACTCCCGATGGTACATGTATACGCGACTATATTTATGTAGTCGACCTTGCCAAGGCTCATGTGGCAGCCATGGCCCGTGTGCTCGATCAGGAGACCGAACCAATAGAGTATTTCAACATCGGCACAGGCAAGGGTAACTCTACACTCGAAATCGTAGAGACCTTTGAACGTGCCACAGGTGTGAAGCTCAACTGGAAGTATGGTCCTCGCCGTGAGGGCGATATCGAGAAGATATGGGGCGACTGTACCAAGGCCAATAAGGTGTTGGGATGGAAGGCTGAGGCCAACCTCGATGAGGTGCTTGCCTCTGCGTGGAAATGGCAGCAAAAACTGAGAGCTGACGGCATCATGTAATGCATAAGCGTTAAATATTCTGAAAAGTGAGAACTTTGGTCGGTGATAAAGGCCATAGTTCTCACTTTTTTATTAATTTTGCAAAAAGGAATATTTAAACACGTATACGTATATGAGAAGAATCTTACTTACTTTTTTGTTTGCACTAAGCTTGATGGCTGTCTTGCCACAGCGTATGAGCGCAGCTGCAAATATTGAAATTATAGATAATGACTTCCAGCAGATTACCGTAACGGTAACCAGCGCAGGGGTGTTGCATGTCACAGGAGCCAACGGTTATGTGCTGCAGGTTTATAATGTGCTTGGCGTAAGGGTTGCTTCTATCAAGG
>ERZ1034873.1049-NODE-1049-length-11115-cov-6.161483_pt1 | contig 11115 bp, 10 predicted proteins | sample MGYA00520689_ERZ1034873 | MGnify/ENA primary metagenome ERZ1034873 (study PRJEB33766, sample SAMN09781722) | gut metagenome | biome: gut microbiome | host: Homo sapiens | place: Madagascar | study: EMG produced TPA metagenomics assembly of the PRJNA485056 data...
CAAAAAATGGTTTTTGTGTTAATGTAACATAGTATTGAATACTACATGCGATAGAAACGAAAAATATATTAACGGTTTATTGATAACATTAAACACATACCATAGAACAGGTGGAGGGATTGCCATGTATAAGATTGTTGTGGACAGCTGCGGGGAATTACCGGAGGAACTGAAGAAGGACGGACATTTTGAGACAGTGTCCTTAGAACTTGAGGTGGACGGTTATCGCATTAAGGATGATGAGACATTTAACCAGCTTGATTTTCTGCGCCGGGTGAAGAAGAGCATCACGGGACCGAAGTCCTCCTGCCCGTCACCGGAGCAGTATATGCAGGCGTATGAGGGAGAGGCAGAGCATGTATATGTGGTGACGCTTTCCGGGAAGCTGAGCGGTTCCTACAACAGTGCAGAGCTTGGCAGGAACCTCTACGAGGAGGAACATCCGGGAGAGAACAAGCAGATCTATGTATTTAACTCCAGGTCTGCATCGATCGGGGAGACGATTATCGGTCTTAAGGTGCAGGAGTTCGAGGAGGCAGGTCTTCCGTTTGAGGAGGTCGTTGCCAGAACGGAGGAGTATATCAGTTCCATGAATACTTATTTTGTCTTAGAGACGTTAGAGACTCTGCGCAAGAACGGAAGACTGACCAATCTGAAAGCGCTGATTGCCAATACGCTCAATATCAAGCCGGTGATGGGTTCCACAAAGGAGGGCATGATCTGCCAGCTCGGTCAGGCGCGCGGAATGAACAAGGCACTTGAGAAAATGGTGCAGGATATGATCGGGCGCACGAGGGACTGCGAACAGCGTGTGCTTGCCATCGCGCACTGCAACTGCCCGGAGCGCGCCGCAGCGGTAAAAGCCCGCATAGAAAAGCTTGCAAATTTCAAGAAAATCATTATCATAAATACTGCCGGTGTCAGCAGTATGTATGCAAATGATGGCGGCGTAATCATGGCAGTGTAAGACACGCGGGTGTGTCGCTGCTGCCCGGAGAGGAACGCGGGACACAGATGACATATGAAGAAGTAGTAGATCAGATCAATCAGATCAGAAGATTCGGGAATCTTGCCGGAGTGGAGGTTGCCGGGCGCATGTTAAAGGCGCTTGGCAGTCCGCAGGCGGGGATTCCGTTGATACACATAGCAGGGACGAACGGAAAAGGTTCTGTCTCTGCTTTTCTCTGCGCAATTTTAAGGGAGGCGGGACTTCGCGTCGGGATGTTTACCTCCCCGCACCTTGTGGACTTTCGGGAACGCATCCAGATAAACGGGGAAATGATCTCTAAGGAGGATACGCAGAGGATCGGCGTGCAGCTTCTTGCGATGGATTTTGGCGTGCAGCCGACGATGTTTGACGTTACACTTGCCATGGCAATCCTCTATTTTAAGGAACAACGATGCGATGTCATGATCTTAGAGACCGGACTTGGCGGGAGGCTGGACGCAACCAATGCCGTAGGTGTGCCGGATGTAACCGTGATCACAAAGATCGGCTATGACCACATGGCGGTGCTTGGAAATACGCTTGCTGAGATTGCTGCGGAAAAGACGGGCATCATCAAAAAAGGCACCTCGCTTGTGCTTGAGAGCCAGGAGGCAGAAGTCATGACGGTGTTTGAGGCGAAGGTCAGGGAGGAAGGAATTACAGATTTCCGGCTGATCGACCCTTTGGAGATAAAAGAGCAGACTTACCGCGACGGCAGACAGTATTTTTCGTTTGGTGCCTACCGTGATCTGTCCATGCGCATGCTTGGCGTTCATCAGTATGAAAATGCCATCGCGGCGCTTCTCGGGGCGGAGGCATTTTTCAGGAGACATACAGAGTGGATCTGCGGCGGGACAAAAGAGCGGGAAGAGGGCGTAAGGCGCGCAGTCTGTCAGGGGATCGCTAAGACCGTATGGAAGGGCAGGATGGAAATCCTCTCAAAAAAACCGTTCCTGCTGGTGGACGGCGCACACAACAGCAACGGCGTGGAAGCGTTAAGAGAGAGCCTCGTGGCGCTTTTCCCGGGAGAAAAGTTTCATTTTATCATGGGCGTGATGGCGGATAAGGATTATGAGACAATGATCGGGGAATTGCTGCCGCTTGCCATTGATTTTACAACTTGCACGGTGGAGTGCGAGCGGGCGCTGCAGGCGGACGCCCTGGCGGATTGCATCCGGCGGAAAGGAATTGCAGCTGCATCAGCTGATGATTTTGCGTCCTGTTTTCAGAGAGGGCGGCTCGATGAAACACATCGCACGGTTGCGTTTGGTTCGCTCTATTTCATCGGTGAGATCGAGGCGCTGTTTGAGGCAAAATAGTTACGAAAAGATTACAGAATAGAGCGTTTATGACAAAAATGATACAATTTCACAAACTTTCAGTAATAGTTCACCATTTTGTAATATTTCGCCTATAATGAGGTATAGTAAATAGGGATACAGTAGATAGAAGTCAGATAGAAAGAGTCTGTGGAATGTTATTTAGCAGTTTTGAGTTTTTATTTCGGTTTTTGCCGGTTTTTTTAGTGATATATTATCTTACACCGAAAAAGTTCCGCAATGTCACATTGCTGGGGGGAAGTATTGTCTTTTATACAATTGGCGAGGCGGGTTATATTACGATTCTCCTTGCGTGCGTTCTGGTCAATTACACGCTGACCCGTTTGATGTACCGGAAGAATACGGACGGGCGGGGAATCAGACAGAAACGCTTATTGCTTCTTGCGCTCGGGTATGATCTGGGCGTGCTGTTTTTCTTCAAGTACAGTGGTCTGGCATCCGGACTTCCGCTTGGAATCAGTTTTTACACGTTTCAGATTATGGCGTACGTGATTGATGTGTACCGCGGAAGAATTCCGGCAGAACAGTCGCTGCTTCGGCTGGGAACGTATCTGACCATGTTTCCGCAGCTGATATCGGGACCGATCACAAATTATGCGGATGTGCGTGTAGCATTGGGAAGAGAGCGCACGATCAAGGCACGTCAGCTGGAAGAGGGAATGAAGCTCTTGATTATCGGACTTGCAGCAAAAGTCGTGATTGCGGACCGGATCGGCACACTCTGGAACAGCATCCGGATGATCGGGTTCGACAGCATCTCAACAAAGCTTGCATGGATGGGAGCGTTCGCTTACTCACTGCAGCTGTATTTTGACTTCGCGGGATATTCGATGATGGCGAGAGGAATCGGAAAGATGCTGGGATTTGAGCTCCCGGTGAACTTCCGCTATCCCTACATTTCAAAATCAGTCACGGAATTCTGGCGCAGATGGCATATTACGCTCGGCAGATGGTTCAGGGAATATGTATACATTCCGCTGGGAGGCAACCGGAAGGGAAAGGCACGCACCTTTTTCAATCTGTTTGTGGTGTGGAGCCTTACCGCGTTGTGGCACGGGGCGAATTATAACTTCCTGATCTGGGGCGGGATTCTGCTTTGCTGCCTGTTGGTAGAAAAGCTCTTTCTGCTGCGCCTGCTGGATAAAAGCAGGGTGATCGGTCATCTTTATGTATTGTTTGTTGTTCCGCTCAGCTGGGTGGCGTTTGCGGTCACCGATCTGTCGGAGCTTGGCGTTTATATGACGCGGCTGTTCCCGTTTGCGGGGCATGCGGCAGGGGTCATCAATCATCTGGATTATTTAAAATATCTGAATGACTATGCACCGCTGTTTCTTCTGGGCGTGCTCTTTGCAACGCCGCTTCCGGAGACCTGCTATCGGCTGATCGAGCGCAAATGGATCGGCAGGGTGATACTGCTCGGCATTTTCGGGCTTTGCATGTACTATCTGGCGGTGTCGGCAAACAATCCGTTTTTGTACTTTAATTTTTAAATGTGTGGTGGATGGATTTGAGAAAGCTTTTGAAATGTCCGGTAACGGTCGCACTGCTTATCTTGTGGGCGGTGCTGTCGGTTGTCGGCTATCTGGGGAAAGATACAATATATAAGAATTATACGGTTGATATACGAACGACACCATACTTCGTCCTGGTGTTTGACGGACTGCATGACGGAATTTTTCCGTGGAGTCATGTGGGTGCGCCGGGCGGCATAGGAGAGAACGGAAAGCTGCCGTCCATCCTGCTGCCGGGGGAGAGTGTCTCTGATACTGAGCTTGCCGGCGGGACGGAGACGGTCGGAGAGACAGAGACGGAAGAGGCGCCGCACACGCGGGAATTCTGTATGGTGGATGACGACTGGTTCGACGACGCGGTCTTTATCGGGGATTCGAGAACTGTGGGGCTGCGCGATTACGGCGGGCTGGACAATGCGACCTTTTACGCATCCACAGGGCTTGGAATCTACGATATGTGGACGGAAAAGTTCTGTGAGGTGGACGGGGAGAAGACCACGCTTGAGGATGCGCTTTCCAGACGGCAGTTTGGCAAAATTTATTTCCAGATCGGCATCAATGAGATGGGAAGAGGAACCCTGGACGGTTTTATGGAGCAGTACGTGCAGTCGGTTCAGAAATTTAGAGAACTTCAGCCGGATGCGATCATTTATGTGCAGGGGATCATGCGGGTTGCAAAGGCGAAGTCCGACTCGGATAAAATTTTTAACAATCAGGGAATCAATGAACGCAATATGAGAATTGCGGAACTTGCGGATAATCAGACTATTTTTTACATTGATGTGAATGATGTCGTATGTGATGCAGACGGAAACTTAAGAGCGGATCTCACGTTTGACAATCTGCATCTATACGGCTCGAAATACGGAATCTGGGTGGATTTCCTCAAGACGAAGGGAATTGCACCGTGAAGTGGTTCTTCTGAAAAGAAATGAGACCCTCGTCTCTTAGATGACACAGCTCGTTCGACATGGCGCTCCGGTCTACGGAGAGATAGTCGGCGAGCTGTTGTCTGTTAAAGGGAATATCAAAAGACGAACTTCCGGATCTGCGCGCCTCGCTCGACAGATAGGAGAGAAGCTTTTCACGTGTGGTCCGCTTGGTCATGTGCTCTAATTTCTGTCCGAGCTGGAAATTGCGCTCGGCGAGAACGGAGAGCAGATTTCTTGTGAGCTGGTTGTGGAATTCACATGCGCGGGAGCAGAGCGTCATCATTTTTGAGACGTTTAAGTAGAGCACAGTGGAATTCTGCTCGGCGTAGAGGCTGACTTCCAGCGCACAGTTTGTGCGGATGGCATAAGATTCTCCGAAGATGTCTCCGGGGCGGCAGCGGGTCATCAGATTTGTGTTGCCCCAGAAATCCTCCTTCATGACATCCACACATCCTTCTAACACGAGACCGAGAGAATCCAGATGGTCGCCGTAGTGAAAGAGAAAGCTGCCCTTTGGATAGGAGAGGGTCTTTGCCGACAGACAGTCGAGCATGGCATGGATTTCTTTGGGTGCAATATCATAAAAAACGGGAGAGGCCTGCAAGAGGGCATCGTATCCTTGGAAAGTTTGCATTATTTTTCGTCCTTTCGACTTTTTGTTGTAAAAACAACAGAAATGTTGACGCTATTGTAGTATCCTGTGGAAGAAAAGTCAAGAGAGAATTTCCGGCATGCGTGCCGGAGTTAGAATGGAGGATATGATGTTACGAAGAGTCATTGAGATTGAGGAAGAAAAGTGCAACGGCTGCGGAGCATGTGCAAACGCCTGCCACGAGGGAGCCATCAGTATTGTAAACGGCAAGGCCAAGCTGATGCGGGACGATTACTGCGACGGACTTGGCGACTGTCTGCCGACCTGTCCGATGGATGCGATTCATTTTGTGGAGCGTGAGGCGGCGGCTTATGATGCTGCGGCAGTTGAGGAGAATAAGAGAAAGAAAGCAGCGCAGCAGGCGATAGCGTCACAGCCGCTTCCGTGCGGATGTCCGGGAACCCAGGCGAAGACGATCCGCCATGAGCAGCAGGCAGTCTGTCCGACCGCCGCAGAGGAGAGTGCGGCAGAACTTACGTCGGAACTGACACAGTGGCCGGTGCAGATCAAGCTGGTTCCGGTGCGCGCCCCGTATTTTGACGGAGCAAAGCTTCTGGTGGCTGCAGACTGTACAGCGTATGCGTATGCGAATTTCCACAAAAAATATATCCGCAATCACATCACGCTGATCGGATGTCCGAAGTTAGACGATGTGGATTATTCGGAGAAGCTGACCCAGATCATTGCGCAGAACGATATTAAGAGCATTACCGTGGTTCGCATGGAAGTGCCGTGCTGCGGAGGAATCGAGCAGGCGGTGAAAAATGCACTCGCGGCAAGCGGTAAGATGATTCCGTGGCAGGTAGACATTATCTCTACGGACGGAAGAATTCTCGAGTAATACTTTCCCCTTTTGCGGGACATACTATGATGCAGAAGTATGTTACGCGAAAGGGGATTTTTTATGGCACTTACTATGAAAATTACAGAGGTACACGCGCGGGAGATCCTGGATTCCCGCGGCAATCCGACCGTGGAGGTGGAGGTGACCGCCGAGACGGAGACAACGGGGAGAAAGACTACAGCGCGGGAGTCGGTTCCGTCGGGAGCGAGCACCGGAAGATTTGAGGCAGTGGAGCTTCGGGACGGCGACAGGGAGTATTTCGGACTGGGCACGAAGAAGGTGGTGGATCACGTCAACACAAAGATCCGGGAAGCGCTTCTTGGAATGAATGTTTTGGATCAGGCACTCATCGACCGCAGAATGGTCGAGCTGGACGGGACAGACAACAAAGGAAATCTTGGGGCGAATGCGATCTTAGGCGTGTCGCTCGCCTGCGCGAAGACGGCGGCAGCGGCACTCGATATGCCGCTTTACCGCTATATTGGCGGAGGCAACGCCAAGCGGCTGCCGGTTCCCATGATGAATGTCATAAACGGCGGAGTCCATGCGAAGAATTCACTGGATTTTCAGGAATTTATGATCCTTCCCATCGGAGCCAAAAGCTATCGGGAAGCGCTGCGCATGGGCGCGGAGGTATATCATTTCCTGCGCCAGATTTTAAACGAGGAGGGATATGCTACGGCGGTCGGCGATGAAGGCGGCTTTGCGCCGGATCTTGCGGATGCCGGTGAGGTGTTCCGGTATCTGGGAAAAGCGGTGGAAAAGGCGGGCTATACGGTCGGAAAAGATGTGGTCTACGCGATGGATGCCGCAGCGAGTGAATTATATAATGAAGAGACGGGAATGTACCATTTCCCGGGGGAGAATGGAATCTGCAGGGATGAGGAGGAGATGATCGCGCTCTACGAAGATCTGGCAAAGCGTTTTCCGCTTGTGTCGATCGAGGACGGTCTGCAGGAAGACGACTGGGAGGGCTGGCAGAGTCTGACTGGGCGTCTGGGAGATGGCATGCAGCTTGTCGGCGATGACCTGTTTGTCACAAATCCCAAGCGGATCAAGTGCGGCATCAAATTAAATGCAGGAAATGCGGTGCTGATAAAGGTGAATCAGATCGGCACGCTGACGGAGGCGTTGGACGCCATCGAGATGGCACAGTGTGCCGGTTATCACACGGTGATCTCCCACCGTTCCGGGGAGACGGAGGATGCGTTTATCGCGGATCTTGCGGTCGCGGTGAATGCGGGGCAGATTAAAACCGGCGCGCCGTGCAGGGCGGAGCGCACTGCAAAGTATAACCGGCTTCTGCGGATTGAGGAGGAGCTTGGCGAGACGGCGCAGTTTTCTCCGGCGGAGCCTTTCGGGAGAGCGTAAAAAAACAGTTGAAAACGCGGGGGGAGTATGCTATAATAGCTAAAGTTGTGAGTTGATTACCGTAGGAGGGAATTATTTTGGCAATTTTAAAGACGATTTTAACCGTTGTTTTCATACTGATTTGTTTGGCGTTGACAGTCATTATCTTATTACAGGAAGGAAAGTCCGCAGGACTCGGAGCGATCGCCGGAGCGGCAGATACGTACTGGGGAAGGAATAAGGGACGTTCCATGGAAGGCAGACTGGTGACGGGAACCAAGATTCTGGTTGCGCTGTTCATCATCATTGCCGCTGTATTGAATCTGGGAATCTTTTAGAAATGAGGCTGTCGCATCTGCGGCAGCTTTTTTGCTGCGGAGAGGAAGGATATGAGAGAAGAACTTTTACAGGAACGAAAAAAAGCAATTTACGGACTGATCTGCGATGAGCTTTATGTGCCGATGAAGGCGAAGGAGATCGCGGCAGTATTAAATGTGCCAAAGAGTGACAGAAGAGACCTCGCGGAAGTGCTGGATGCGCTTGTGGCGGAGGGAAAAGTGGAAGTGTCATCGAAAGGCAAGTACATGAAGTCGGAAGGAAAATTCCTGACAGGCGTTTTTGCCGCGCATCCGAGAGGATTTGGCTTTGTGACGGTCGAGGGGGAGGATGAGGATATTTTTATTCCGGAATCCCAGGTAAACGGTGCTTTTCACGGCGATACCGTGCAGGTGGCGCTGACACGCGCCGAGGGGCACGGACGGCGCAGAGAGGGGCAGATCACAAAGATTCTGATCCGCGGGGTCAGCCGGATCGTCTGTACCTATGAAAAAAGCAAGACATTCGGGTTCGCAGTGCCGGACAATCCGAGATTTGGACAGGATATTTTTATCCCGCAGGAGCGCTCCAAAGGGGCGGTGAGCGGACATAAGGTCGTGGTGGAACTGACGGACTTCGGCGGCAATGGAAAAAAGCCGGAGGGAAAGGTCGTAGAGATTCTGGGACATGTGAACGACCCGGGGACGGATATTCTCTCGATCGTGCGTGGCTATGATCTGCCGACCGAGTTCCCGGAGAAGATCATGAATCAGGTGGAGCGCGTGGCAGGCGAGGTCAGCACGGCGGATATGGCAGGCCGCATGGATCTGCGGGACTGGCAGACGGTAACGATCGACGGAGAGGATGCCAAGGATTTGGACGATGCCATCACCCTGACGAAGGAGGGGGATGTCTACCGTCTGGGCGTTCATATTGCAGATGTCACGAATTATGTGCAGGAGCGCAGCGCCCTTGACGTGGAGGCGCTAAAGCGCGGCACATCGGTCTATCTGGTCGACCGTGTGATCCCGATGCTTCCGCATGCGCTTTCCAACGGCATCTGTTCGCTGAACGCCGGGGAGAACCGGCTGGCATTAAGCTGTATCATGACCGTGGATGCGAAGGGAAATGTGATCGATCACGTGATTGCGGAGACCGTCATTAAGGTCGACCGCCGCATGAGTTACACCAGTGTCAAAAAGATCCTGGAGGATCACGATGAGGCGGAGATCCGCGCGTATGAGGAGCTTGTGCCAATGTTTGAGCGGATGCGGGATCTGGCGGCGATTCTCCGCAAAAAACGGATGAAGCGCGGATCGATTGATTTTGATTTCCCGGAGACGAAGATCATTCTGGACGCGCAGGGACGTCCGGTGGAGATCAAGCCGTACGAGCGCAATGTTGCGACCAAGATTATCGAAGATTTTATGCTGCTTGCCAACGAGACGGTGGCGCAGGATTACTTCTGGCAGGAACTGCCGTTTGTGTACCGTACCCACGAGAACCCAGATACGGAGAAGATTCACAAGCTGGCAACGTTTATCAATAATTTCGGCTATTCTATTCATATCGGACAGGATGAAGTACACCCGAAGGAACTCCAGAAGCTGCTGCTTCGGATTGACGGGACGCCGGAGGAGGCATTAATCAGCCGGCTGACACTCCGCTCGATGAAGCAGGCAAAATACAGCACCGTAAATACCGGGCATTTCGGACTGGCAACGTCCTATTACTGCCATTTCACCTCGCCGATCCGCCGTTATCCGGATCTACAGATTCACCGGATCATCAAGGACAATCTGCGCGGAAGAATGAATGCGAAGCGCATCGAGCATTATGAGAAGATTCTGCCGGAGGTGGCAAAGCATTCCAGCGAGATGGAGCGCCGGGCGGATGAGGCAGAGCGCGAATGTGACAAGTTAAAGAAAGTACAGTACATGTCCGGACATCTGGGGGAAGAGTTCTGGGGTGTCATTTCGGGCGTGACCGAGTGGGGCTTCTATGTCGAACTGCCGAATACCGTGGAGGGACTTGTGCATGTGACGACGCTGACAGACGACTATTTCCACTACAGCGAGAGCACCTATGAGCTGATCGGGGAGACTACCGCAAAGCGCTACAAGCTTGGTCAGAAGGTAAAGATTGTCGTGGCAGCGACAGATCCGTTTATGCGAACGATCGACTTTCGTGTCGTTACCGGAACAGAAGACGAAGAAAATGAAAAATTAAACCAGAAGTTTATTGCAGAATAAAAATTTGTGGGGTATACTGTAACAGCAATGCAGATGAAAAGCGGCAGTGCAGACAGTAAGCGAAGGAGGATAGTCGGGATGGCAAAGACCGAGAAGAAGTTAATCGCGAATAACAAAAAAGCCTACCATGACTATTTCCTGGAGGAGCGGTTTGAGGCGGGCATTGAACTGCACGGGACGGAAGTGAAGTCCATGCGCATGGGCAAGTGTTCGATCAAGGAAGCGTTTGTGCGCATCGAGAACGGTGAGGTCATCGTCTACGGCATGCACGTCAGCCCTTATGAGAAGGGCAACATTTTCAACAAAGATCCGCTCCGCCCCAAGAAGCTTCTGATGCACAAGTCAGAGATCCGGAAGCTGACGGGAAAGCTTGCAGAGCAGGGCTACACGCTGGTTCCGGTGGAGGTATATCTGAAGGGAAGCCTCGTGAAGGTGGAGATTGCACTTGCCAAAGGTAAGAAGCTTTACGACAAGCGGCAGGACATTGCGAAGAAAGACATGCGCCGCGAGGCAGAGCGTGATTTCAAGGTAAAGAATCTGTATTAGATTTTTTATAAATAACAGGGGCCAGTAAAGGTTTCGACGGGGAATATGAAGCTGGAGAAGCGAGCCGCACGGGATGCGTCAAATTCCACAATTAAATTTAAACGCTGAAGATAATTTAGCATACGCTGCCTAATGGCAGCAGTCTGACCTAGAGCACTCACACTTTAGGACCCAGGCTTCGACGATGTGAGAAACGACACAGGCAAAGCTTTGAGCCTGCGGGCGTATTATGAAGCTACCAAAACCGTAAGGGTGTCTGTTCCCGGACGGCAGAGGGAATGTCAAAGGACAGACTAAGCTCGTAGAAGGACAGGGGATTATTCTTCGGACACGGGTTCGATTCCCGTCTGGTCCATCTTAAAAGCGCCATGCAGGGCGCTTTTTT
>ERZ1034873.1051-NODE-1051-length-11068-cov-3.762553_pt1 | contig 11068 bp, 6 predicted proteins | sample MGYA00520689_ERZ1034873 | MGnify/ENA primary metagenome ERZ1034873 (study PRJEB33766, sample SAMN09781722) | gut metagenome | biome: gut microbiome | host: Homo sapiens | place: Madagascar | study: EMG produced TPA metagenomics assembly of the PRJNA485056 data...
CTGTAAAAAATAATGATACTCTGCCTCTATTTGTGATTTTTCCTGCAATAAACTTGATTGGGCTTCTTGTTTGTCAAATAATTTCTTTAACGCTCTTGTCTCTTCATATATTGTTTCTTGTGAAACTTCTGTTTTAAAATCTAAATTCCAATTCTTGCACCTATCGGAAGCTGCTATTTGATTTTCTATAAATTTTTTCTTATTTTCCGAATTACCAAGTTTCGCCACTAAAAATCCTAAGTCATTTTCTTTTTTAGCCAGCTTATCATATACATTTTCAATAGCAGCATTATTATTTGACACAACTAGCACATTTTTATTCTGCAATAAAATATTTGCAATAATATTTAAGATAGTTTGTGTTTTACCAGTACCAGGCGGCCCCTGTATAACGCTAATCTGGTTATTCATCGCCCTCGTAACAGCATCATATTGACTATTATTACAACCAAAAGGAAATATAGGGGCATACTTATGGGAATTTGCACGTTTTCTCTTATTGGGATTTAAATACATTTCTAATGCTGTTCCAGATTGAATTCCATTAATTTTTTCATACTGTTTAGCCAATATGCTCTCACCTTTAACATTGCAAATTTCATTTAATTTTGCAATCTCTTTAAGGTAAGAGAATATCTCATTAGGATTTTCCTTTATTTTTCGTATTTTATCCAATGTATCCATTTAATTAATTCCTTTATATTACCGCAAATACTCCTTAGTAAAGGCTGCCATTTCTTCCTCACTCATATATGGATTCCCCAGCTCTGCTATCTCATCCATATCCTGGCCAGCTCTATATCGGCTTCCTTGCCCACTGCTATTATTATAAAAACTATTGCCCGGATTTCTATAATTAGCCCGCTGGCGTGCCTCCTCCAGATTGGGTTTTCCCTCCTTGTCATTGCAGGTCATACGACAACGGGGATAATTGCTGCATCCCCAAAAATCTCCATTTTTGCCGTGGCGTTTTTGCAATATCCCCAACCCGCAGCGAGGACACTTAACCGCATCCTCCACCACTAGGCTGGTGCCCTCTGCCTTACGGCACATCTTGGTGGTAAAATCTACCTGGGTTTGCAAAAAAGCCTCCAAGGAGCCATCTCCCTCTGCCATAGAATGAAGCTGATCCTCCCAGATAGCCGTAAAATCCGGATAGGACAATTCCTCTGGCACTGCATCCACCAGCAAATAACCTGCCTCCGTAGGCTGCAACTGCTTCTTTTTGCCCATTTCCTTGATAAGCTTCCGCTTGTGAATCAACTCATCCAAAATAGTAGCTCTGGTAGCCTCAGTACCAATACCATATACCGCCTTCAGCTGCTTTTTGGCCTCTGGATCCTGCACAAATTTATGAATATCCTTCATGGCTGCAATAAGGGTAGCCTGAGTAAATCTCACCGGCGGTCTGGTAACACTTTTGGCCAGCTCCCCAGATACATAGTCAACATTATCATTTTTCTTCATAGGAGGCAGGTTATTTTCTTCCTGAACATTATCCTCCTTGTCCTGGCCCTCCTCATTATCAGCCTCATTATTTTTCTTGCTAGTATAAAGAGCCTTCCAGCCCAAATCTATTTCTGTTCTACCGCTGGCAGTAAAAAGCTCCTCCTTGTAAGCTACCTCCACCTTGGTTTGGTAATAGGTATGCACTGGATAAAACTGAGCCATATAGGCCTGGGCAATCAAGAAATAAATATTCCGCTCCACTGCATTCATCTTACTCAAATCTGCCTTTACCCGGGTAGGAATAATGGCGTGATGGGCGGAAATTTTCTTGTCATTCCAAGCACGGCTTTTAATTTTGCCATCGGCACCCTTGGCCCAATTAGCCAGAGTATCATCCCCACAGCCCTGCAAATTAGTCAAAATGCTTTGGCTATCCTTAAACTGATTGGTAGGCAAATATTCGCAATCAGAACGGGGATAGGTAGTCAGCTTCCGCTCATAAAGAGCCTGAGCCGTATCCAACACCTGCTGTGGCTCATAGCCAAATCGCCTGCCTGCCAAAACCTGCAAAGTAGAAAGGGAAAAAGGCAATCTTTGAGCCTCCTGCTTTTTAGCCTTGGAATAGCCGGAAATCATCCCTGTCAATGGCTCCTGCCCAAAGAACTTTAGCTTGGCCTCTGCAATCTGCTTATCCACCAGCCTGCCCTCGGAGTCCAGTCCCTGCTGCATTTCATTAGGCTTCCACTGAGCCTGAAACTGTCCATTAGTATGCTGGAAAACCGCCTTAATATTGAAATAATCCACTGGCTTGAAATTCTCAATCTCTCTTTCCCGCCGTACCACCAGCGCCAAAGTAGGAGTCTTGACTCTGCCAATAGGCAAAACCAATTTTCTATGACCGCTGCGCTGGGCAGCCATTGTATAGGCTCTGGACAAATTCATGCCAATCAGCCAATCTGCTCTAGCTCGTCCCAAAGCAGACTGTCGCAGGTTAAAAAATTGCGCATTAGGCTTTAGCTGGTCAATTGCCTCTCGGATACTTTTTTCATCCAAAGCATTCAACAAAATACGCTGTACCGGCTTGTTACAGCCTACATATTCCAGCACCTCATCTACTAAAAGCTGGCCCTCTCTATCCGGGTCTCCGGCATGAACGATTTCATCAGCTTGACTAATCAACTGTTTCACCACAGCAAATTGCTTGGCACTGCTTTCTGATACCATCAGCTTCCAATGCTCCGGAATAATAGGCAAATCCTCTGCCCGCCACACCTTGTATTTGGCATCGTATTCCTGAGGCTCCGCCTGCCGCAGTACATGGCCAAAAAGCCAGGTAACAGTGCCAGCCCCTGTTTCAATAAATCCATTGCCCTTTCGCACAGGCCCCGGCAGCACCGCTGCAATCTCCCGGCCCATGCTAGGTTTCTCTGCTATATATAAACGCATTTTTGCACCTCGTCGGTAAAATAAAAAAACTGCAATATCATATTATACCATGTATGAAGCCAAAGGAAAAATCCTGCAAAACCAAGAAATGTTTTGCAGGATTTTTTTAGGGGATATTCAATTACAGCTCTTCGCCGTTGGAGGCAATTACTTTTTTACTCTCAGCTATATTTATCTGAACCATTTTAGTTCCGTATTTCTATCTGACACATTTTCATAGCCGCCAAGGCAGTGGCATGACTCTCTGGTGTTACTCCGGCACAACAGGAAGCATCTACAGCCAAGGTTACTTCTGGGAAAGCAGCCTTAAGAATCATGGCATTGGAGATAACGCAAATATCTGTGCATAGACCAACTAATTCTATTTCATCTACCTCAATTTTGCTAACAGCCTGTGGCAAGGCAAGAGAACCAAAGGATGGCTTCTCTATTACTGCCGCAGCCTTATCCACAAACTTCTGCAAATCATCTGCTATCTTCCAGCCATGCTCCGGCTTAATGCAATGAGGTACTGGCAATTTTTTCCCTTCCTGAGTATCCATATAATACTGATTATGGGTATCCAAGGTAAAAATCAGCTCTGCCTCCTTTTCCTGCTCCAGCTTCTTCACCAGCTTCGGCAACATCTGCTGAGCCTCCTGTGTGCCCAACGCACCATCAATAAAATCATTCTGCATATCCACTACAACAATCAATTTTTTCATAACATTCACCTATATCCCTAAAACAAAAATATCTAAATTTGAACTATACCCCATTGTATCATCTATCTAGGAATATCACAATTTCTAAAATTTTGAAAACAAAAACCGCCCCAAAAAGGACGGTTTCCATATATTTGCTATTGTAAAAGACTTAACACAGCCTGGGAATTACCATACCTAATCCTTCCATTCTGAAATTGCATAGCCGGATGCATCATCATCGGCAGAATTAATCTTCACACCTGATACAGCCCGCTTCAACATTTTGGCTATACTTTTTTCGTTGCAGTTATTTTCATGCAACGCCGACATGGCTGTCAAATTATTGTATATAGACATCCCGCTACGATAAATATGTACAAATATATATAGAATTACACATATTTACACTGTGATGCTTTTCACAAAACACCTTCCTGATTCATTGCGTCCGATTTTGCCGTTGCCGAGACAACAGGCTACTCTCGTTTGATGTAACGCTCCACAGGCTTAAACTCCCTAGCAGCGATAGGTACATGCCTAGAGTTTCTTGAAAGTGAAATTTTCTAAGCTGTTTTATAGTTTGCTAAGTTGATGGCAGCATTCAAATCCCTGTCCAGCTTGACTCCACATACAGGACAGACATAGGTGCGGTCTGAAAGCTTCAAGTCTTTCTTTATGTGCCCGCAATGGCTGCAAGTCTTTGAGCTTGCATAGAATCTGTCCACTTCTACGACCTTTATGCCGTACATTTCAGCCTTGTACTGAATCTGCCGCTTAAATTCGTAGAATTTCTGCTTGGCGATAGCCTCTGCCAGATGCTTGTTCTTCATCATGCCCTTGATATTCAAATCCTCCATGACTACCTGAGATGGCTTGGTTTTCACTATCTCAGCCGTTGCCTGATGAAGGTAATTGTTACGAATGTCGGTTAGTTTTTTGTGAAGCAACTGTATTTTTTTGTTTTGCCTTTGGATATTCCTGCACTCTCGGAGCGGTCCTTTCCATACCGGATGGCGATTTTTGTCATGGCTTTTGGTGTTGGCTTCGAGCTTGCGGGAGGCTTTTCTTTGTGCTCTCCGCAGTTTCTTTTCCAGCCGCCTGACTTTGGCAGATTTGTTGATATTCTTATAGAACTTTTTCCTGCTTGCATCTTGGTTGGAAACTATAGCCAATTCTTTAACTCCAAGATCAATTCCTATGCTTTCGCCGGTGAGTTCAACCTGCTCTTTTTTTACCTCATAGCTGACAGACAAATACCAATGCTTTCCGTCAAAGGATATATGCGGATTAATATAATGTGTGCCTTTGGCTATCTTAGGTAGTGCCACTACAGTTTTGACAAAGCCAATCTTTTCGCCATGAAAGCCGTTCTTTGTTCGTTTCAGGCTCTCATAATTGACATAGAAACTGATTTTACTTTTCCTGCGGCTCTTGAACTTAGGCTTGCTAGATATGCCTTTGAAGTATCTCTGGAGTGCCAGATTCGCATACTTCACACTCTGTTTCATAACATTGCTCCCGACTTCTTTCAGCCATGTATGCGTTGTTTTCTTCAGGACATTGTTGATGTATTTGCGAACTTCCCCCTCTGTTATGCGTCTATCATCCTTATATGCCTGTTCATTTGCACTGAGAAAGTAGTTATAAGCCCAGCGGGCAGTGCCAGCACTTTTCCAGAAAAAAATTTCCTGCTCTCTAGTCGGCAGAAGCCTTATCTTCATTGCTCTCTGCATTCTTCTTTCACCGCCTTTCTGTATCAATTATATCAAAAAGGCTGGTAGCTATACAAAGAAAAACTTTGCAAATTGGGAATTTATTTCCAGTTGTCTAATATGTATATTCTGTTTTCATTTTTCTTCCACCCTTGCCCTTTCCCATACGGAGTATGGGTTATCAAGGTGCTTGTGGCTTTACTCTCTTTCTGCTTACGCACCTCACAGCTTGTCTTTTCAGGCTACTGTCTGGGTGTAAGGCTTTAGGGATTAAAAGCATTTAACACTGAGTTTGCACCTCTTACGAGATATAAAGGGTATTATGTCGTTAAATCTATACTTCTGTATAAGTTTATACAGATTTGTTACCCATACCATATACGCCCCTTACTGAAAATTAATTTATGTTATTCATCCCATTAATCATGTTCATTATAACCCCTACGTTATTCAAAGAAAATGCCTTTGCATTTTCTTCAATGGGGTTTCGACGAGGGTAAAGATATTAACTCCACCCTGTCATTACCACCATTTCCCACCACCTATAGATATGCGGAACATCGGACACCTCGTCATACCATTCATCCTATGCTTTAGCAACAAACCTTACATTTCAGATTTTATATTGTGACTAACTGGAGACTCTTTGATTTGTCAGCGGCTTTTTTCCCAGCTTATACAGCTCAACATTCACCGCATCCACATCAAAAATCCCCTCTTGGATAAAAAACTTCACCACAAGATCCTGTATCAGGGCAGTAGAAAAGGTATAACCTGCCTTAGCCATAAGCTCTTCTGCCTCATCCAAAGGCAGTTTCAAGGCCAGCACCATAGCCATGGTGGCAGATTTGGAGGGCTGGTAATCAACATTGTTTTTGATTTTGGAAAAATGCTCCTTGCTGATACCTGCCTTACGGTAAAATTCAACCGGCTTCATTTCCTTCTCAGCCAGCAAATCCAGCAGTGATTCCGAAAAAGTCTTCTTGCGTCCTTCAAGAAATCCATTCAACATATCAAACCGACAGGAAAGAAAACCACCTCCATAGGCAAAATAACTTAGCTTGTTGTTAGCAATTAATTCATCTGCCTGTTCATCGCCACAGCCAGTATAATTTTCTTCCAGATAGGCACTAAGCTCTCGGCGCAGTTCATCTAAATCCATTTTTTCCATCTTTGTCATTCCTTCACCTTCTTCCATACTATATTTATTAGCACAATGACTCAGACTGCACCGCCAGTTTCAATCTCATTACACAATTTGTCAATTTTTTCAGAAAGCTTTTCCAAGGACGCCTTACATTCTTCCTTTTTCCGTCGCTCCTCGGCAATCTTCTGCAAATTATCCGCCACATTGTCAAGCTCCTTGCCTACAGACTCTGCCAGTTTTTCACGCACATTACGCATGATATCACCGTAAATATTATTGGCATTTTCCTTATACTGAGCTTTAATTTTCTCCTTAGCTTCCTGCAGTTCTTGTTCCTTCTCCTGTCGTTCATAAGCAGTTTTAAGTGTGTCCAAAATAGCAATCGAAACGCTTGCTGCTTCTAGTATATCACCAAGCACGGCTGCATTCTTCGCATACCTCACAGCTTCCCAAGGCTTAAACTTTATGCCAAAAAATTTACCTGCGGCCAGAATTACCTTATGCATTGATTCACCCGCAAAGCACTTTAAATCCTGATTGGCAGTATTCCAGGCCGCTGCCAATCGAGACCCTAATTGAGCCCCTGCTGCTGCTACATCAAAACTGGCTGATTCCCTAGGACAATCAATTACTACCTCTGCTGGAACTTGCATATTATTTATACCAAAAATTCTCTGAACAGAGTTGGAAGCCATTTCCGTGTCAATTTCGATTCGAATCGTATTGGCCAATCTGCCAAAGGACCTCTCTATGCCACGGAGACAATCCTGGATTATCTGTTCCGCTCTTTGCCCAGATTCATTTAGTCTTGCCTCTAGTCCCTCCTTGCTTACTCCAGGCTGCAAATAGCCTGCCGCTTCCTTGCCCACTTCAATAATATCCCACTGACAATTCATGGTCAAGGAATTGATTTCATCCTCAGCATCTTTCTGACCGTTTTGCAAAATCCGCTGCTTTCGCCCTAGGAAACTTTCTGCATCATTCAGCATATTAATCTCTTCCGCCACAGATACATTTCTGACAGCCTCCTGCAGGGTATACAGTGGACGCTCTATTTTGGCGGTTACCTGTCTTGACTGTACAAAGGCGTTAAGATTGGCAATCAGCTGTTCCCGGCCACTTTCTGCCAGCAGCTCTGCCTTGATTTCCTCATCCTCCTCACTGAGATATTCTTCATAGGACTGGGTAGAAATAAAAGATGTATAAACCGCCTCTGGAGTCAATGGGCCTAAAACCTTGCAAATGTCATCTCTTATAATCTGCTGCTGATTAGCGGAATTCCCCTCTGGTGCTCTATCCATCTTATTAATAACCAGCACCATATTACTGCCTCGTTTCTGCTCAATGGCCAGCTTGCGAAAATGCTCTCCCATATGCTGGTCAAAGCCTTCATTGGTAACCACAAAAACCAGCAGTGCCGCCTTGCTTATCTGGTCATAGGTAATTTCATCATGGTCGGCACGCAGTCCAGTCTGAATCCCTGGGGTATCAATAAGCTCCAAATCATTCCATTTGTAAACATGGGATTCCTGGGTGGTAATCCCGGCGCCAATTTCCGTTTCAATCCCTGAAATCATCTTGATAATACTGGACTTGCCTGCACTGTACTGTCCCACAAAAACCAGCTTGATAGCACCATCATCAGGCTGCATAGTGGCTGGCAGTACATCTGTAGCCAGATTCAGCTGTTCAAAGGTTGCCTTGGTTTCCTGTCGCAGCTCTTCCGCTTTATTACTATAAATATTCAAAGAAAATTCATTCATGCCAATTACTCCTCTTCACTGCACCATAGGCTTTCTCATATACTGATATACCAGTCTATACCTGTCATTTGCCTTAATCTCTGCCAGCATACGCTCTGTAGGCTGAACGACAAATACCACATTCTCACAAAGCCCCCCTACTGATCCTGTTATAAATGGACCAATTAATTCTTCCGTCTTTTTCGCCATTTCCACGGAGAGGTTCTCGGCATTATCTAAAACCGACAGCTCCACTTTTTCCCCTAACAGTTTTGCCATTTGTGCTTCACAACCATCAAAGCTGGCCACAGTACCATAGGCTACTGTTACTTCCCCTGGTATGCGGACAATTCTATCTACAGAGGACACCTGATTTTTACCTTCTTGGTCTGCTACATATTCTCCCGCCACATGCCAAAGCTTGCAGTTAAGCTTGTTGAGCAATAAGCTCAAATTTTCTGCTCCAATTGCTTCTTCCCTTGCCAAGCCAATCAACATAGCATTCATCTGGGCAAGGGCATTATATAAGCCATCAACGCCCCTGCCCAAAATCTCTTCATTTATGTTGTTAACTACACTATTCATCAATCTATCCACATATCCACATTTACTCATAGCATCCTGCAATTTTTCTCTAAGCTCCCTTTTATGTTCTTCTCTTGCCGAGTCCATCAACATTTCATCAATGGGGTTAAAGAAATTATATAAACCATCATCTTCTTCGTCAAAAATTCCCGCATTCATGCTATTGCCGAATAATTTGCTTACCAATACTTCTCCTAATATCCCGATAGCATCAACTGCAACTCTATTCCAAAATTGGTCATAAACTATACTGTTCATGGAAATATCATCAAATTCCGCATTAACGCCAGCAAAGTTCAACTCTGTTCTCAGAGAATCCATCAGCTTCCGTCTCTTGCGAGTGCATTTATTAGCCCTTTCTTGCAGAAAACTCATGCAGTCAGCCTCCAGCTGCAACTCTTTCTGCAAATATTCCTTCCAATCCTTACCAGCATCCTCATTGTCATAATTATCCTCAGCAAACTCCGCAATACCATTAGCCAGCTTCTTCTTTACACGCGTACAAAGATTATTAAATTTTTCCTGACTTTCCGCCGCAAAGGTATTTCTCCACTCAGTCAGCTCCTGACATTTTTTCTGATACTCAAAAGCCTCTGTCAAGCTGCTGCTACTATTTTCATACAACATTTCCATTCGTCCCTGCAAGGGAATAATTACCCGATCCAGGAAGGTCTTAATCCGCAGGAAGCATCCGTCCCGCTGTACCTTGGACAAAATATAGTCTTCCACCTCTGTAAAATTACTTACCTCCCACAGCTCTGGATTTTTATCCTGTCCCAAATAGGCCGCCTTAAGATGTACTGGCACAAAGGTCAAATCACTCCAATCCTGCTGGAAAAGGCTGGCAAATTGGCGGAACTGGTTGCAAATACTCTCAATCCGCTCCCTCTCGGCCATTTTTTTCCGCAGCTTCTTCATATCCAAAGAACGCACCTGCTCCGTAATGCCCAGTTTTACATTGATAATGCCCAAAACCGGCTTGCCCAATCGACGCAGCTCTGCCAGATGTTTTGCTTCCTCCGGCTGTGGTTCGCCGTCAGAAATCAAAAACAAAATCAAATCTGCTGCCTTGGCTGCCTCCAGGGCCAGTCTATCATCCTCCCTGCCATCAAAGGAAGCAATACCAGGCACATCTGTAATTTTCATACCCTGCCAGTGATAATCCCGTACATCCAGGGTTGTGCGCTGTGAACCGTTACCAATGCTGGCACCGCTGCCATGTGTCATAATCTCCATAAGCGTGGATTTCCCCACCATTGTCCGACCAAAAACCAACACAGAAAACTCCTTCTGCTGTTTTTGCAGGTAGCTCAAGTCCTGCTTCAGCTCTTTGTCCATCTCCATGAAAGAGGCCAGACCTTGCTTCTTTTTCTTGATTAATTCCTCATCAGCTAGGCGGGAAATCTTTCCCTGCTGTTTATCTACTTTCTTTACTTTTCGCTCTTCCGCCAGCAGTGCCTGATGAATGGTATTCCAGGTGTTGTTGGCAATATCATAACCCTTTTGAGCACAAGCCTGACAGTCATGTAAAGCTGATTCTATGTCATTATTCATAAAACATATCTCCTCTTCATATTAAAATTTTCCTTAATTCGACTATTCTTATGTGATAAATTCATCCTCACTCTATTAAAATAACACATTTATTCCCCTGTACAAGACATATATCTCTCCAAAAACAAATTCTTCTTTTCTACCTTGCCATCCTCTGATATGGATAGTGTACCACAAGCCATCCTATCATAGGTGACATAGCAGGCAACATTGAAAAATTTCCCCCCGCACCTCCCATTAGGTATTGATGAACAAAATTTATTGCAAAAAATAAGGAACAGCAAACTGTTCCCCATATAGCCATTCGCTTTCAAAAATTATTTATTTTCGTCATTATCTGTTTTTTCCGTTTTCGCTACACTTTCTATCATGTCAACGACTACAGCATTAAGCTGTGCGGCATTCTGCGATGTGATGACAGGACGGCCAGTATCATTTTCGATATCCTGTCGAACCTGCCCAGCATAGCTGCCGCCACGCCAGGCAATCTTCTGACTTTCAGAGAAGCCTCCCGGCTGATGTGCTTTTGACAACTCTGTGGTTGTTGCCTCTGCCAGCATATTCAGTACAATTTCCATCGTACTCATATTATCACGCAGGTTTTCTTTTTTCAGCCCTTTCAACTTCTTATATTGCCGAGTAGTCATGCCAGACCATGCTTTCGTAATTTCATCAGTGAGAATAGCATACTCCTTGCCTTGCTGTACGCCGCGCTCCTGCCATTCAGTGGTAAGCTCATTACGGACA
>ERZ1034873.1056-NODE-1056-length-11053-cov-5.702764_pt1 | contig 11053 bp, 16 predicted proteins | sample MGYA00520689_ERZ1034873 | MGnify/ENA primary metagenome ERZ1034873 (study PRJEB33766, sample SAMN09781722) | gut metagenome | biome: gut microbiome | host: Homo sapiens | place: Madagascar | study: EMG produced TPA metagenomics assembly of the PRJNA485056 data...
CTGCTGAATGCGGAGAAAAGGAGATAGAAATGGGAGCAAGAAGAAAATATGACATATACGATCATGGTGTGATGATCGCTTCCGGTGTCACTCATTCCGCTGTGTATGAGACAACCGGGCTGTTGCCGGGAGTGCAGATCGCATCCCAGTTCGGGAAGCTGATCTATAACCGGTATGAGGTCACGCTTGAGGGTGTGAAGCCAACCGGGAAGCCGGATGCGTTAGATCCGAAAGTGTACAGTGAGAGTGAGACAAGATCCAGATTTGGAAACCGTTTATACGAAGAGTGGATGCAGCTTCACTTGCGGTATGGGAAAGGAGCGGGACATGAGTGTGGATAGATGCGTATGTTGTGGAGAACCGATCCCGGAAGGAACACAGGTGTGTAAAGCATGCAGAGAAGGTCAGTATGGTGATAGCATCCAGATGCTTGTTTCATTACCGGCAGAGGATTGCAATTTCAAATCAGCCTTGCAGAAAGCAACAGCGTGCCAGATCCGGATCGCAGTCGGCTGCATGGAGCAGAGAGCCGGGCATGACAAGTCGAGGATCGCTGCGTGTAAGAGAGAACTGAGACGGAGGGAGAAAGATCATGGGACAGAATAAAGAGATGATCTACCGGAATGATGGAATGGCATTTGCCCTGAGGATCGCAAAGGAGCAGGGCGTAGATGCACTGGAAAAAGAGGTTAAGTTCAGAAATGCATCCATGCTGCCATCCGGTGTGACAGAAAAAGCACTTATGGAGTGCCTGAACAATTCCAAGGCACAGATCCTAGATACAGTGCTGATAATGAGCCTGAATGTGCTTAGAGATCAGTTTGGCTTTGGAAGCAAGCGGCTGAGTGATTTCAAGGAAAGGTTCAACCGGTATTCCGAATGTCTGGCAGACGATTACGTGGACTGGAAAACGTTGCAGCAGATCATCAAGGATGAATGCGGAATTGATACGCAGTTAAGGGTGAATGATAAAAATATTCCACTGAGGGAAGGAAGGTAGCTATGGAAGATAGATATTTATTCCGTGGAAAGCGGATTGATAACGGAAAATGGGTGGAAGGAGATTTAGTACATTCTGTTTACAAAATCAATGATGTTTGCGTTGGAAAATATGGAAATGAAGTTGGCATGCATGAGGTTGACCCATCAACTATCTGCCGGTGCACCGGACGTAATGACAAGAACGGCAAGCTGATCTATGAGAATGACATCATGGTTGCATATTATGATGAGGAAAATCCGGAGCATGGGACTTATGTAATGGTTGTATGGAGAGAATACGGATGGGTAACGGTAGAAAATAACAGCGATGATCTTTGTCCACTTGATGATTTTACCATAAAACACTTTTACGTGGTTGGTAATATTTTTGACAATCCGGAGCTGTTAGAAAGTGAGGAATAGCATGAGTGAAGAACTTAAACCATGCCCGTTCTGTGGACGCAGCATAGATATTGAAAAAGATGTGTACGATCCAAGCAAAGATTGGAATCCGACATTCATAGATCCGGACAGTGGCGGTGATCCTATTAACATCCATTGCAAATGTGGTTTAAAGTTTTGCACTGGTACATATGACTGGGACGAATTTGTGAAAGCATGGAACAGGAGGGCGAACGATGAGACTGATTGATGCGGATGCGTTTGAAAGGTCGGTTATGTGTAGCGATGCGGAGGATATGCAAGACGTAATTTACGCTTTGCGTGATTATCCGACCGCCTACGACCCGGATAAGGTTGTGGAGCAGTTGGAAGATGAAAAAGAGTTTGCGTATGCGGATTTTAACGAGTATGTGAATGAAGTATGTCCTTATTTGGATGCAGAATATGACGACCGATTCAACGAGGGACTGGGCAGAGCAATCGAGATCGTGAAAGGTGGTGGAGTAGATGGCAATTAAACCAATTTTATTCAATACAGAGATGGTCCGGGCAATTCTGGACGGAAGAAAAAGTTGTACTAGGAGAGTTGTAAAGCCACAACCAAAAGCAAGATTATGTTATACATACGCAGGAAGCCACAAGGGTTGTATAGGAAAATGGATATATCCAAGCAAGGGAGTGCGCGAATTTTGGGGCGGAGAATATAAGCTTCCGGAAAATATAAAGGATGAGGAATTAAGCAAACAATGGAATCCGCCATATCACACGGACGATATACTGTACGTGAGAGAAACATGGAAAAAGGCACCGAACGGATACTATTACTACGAAGATTGGCAAAGAAATGACATTGCCGATGTTACAAAGTGGAAACCATCCATCCACATGCCGAAAGAAGCCGCACGTATTTGGCTTAAGGTTACGGATGTGCGAGTGGAGCGGTTGCAGGAGATTACGCCAAAGGACGCTGAAAAAGAAGGTGTTGGGAATCTTTTCTACGATGATATCGGATACAGTGACAAAAATTATGGAACAGAGGTAGATACAGAGTACGGAATCGCTAAGGAACAATTTGCTTGGTTGTGGGAATCAACCATCAAGAAATCTGACCTTGACCGTTACGGTTGGGATGCTAACCCGTGGGTGTGGGTAATCGAATTTGAGCGGTGTGAGAAACCGGAAGGAGTGTGATATTATGTGCACAATGAAGTGGAAAGAAGTTGCTCCAGAACAAGATGACTGGGAAAAGCAAATAGACATCGTTGCCTATTATGGCAGTATCACCGTAGGAAGTATTGTTTATTGTGGCGAAGAGATAGGATGGCAGTCAGTGATTGATGGTCGCATGAATTTTATGCAAGCAGAATCCTTAGAGGATGCCAAAGGGGAAATGATTGATATATTGGAAGAGCACTGTACCGATCAAATCGACTATTATAAGAATTTACAGGAACAACTTGAAGAATTAGATACAACGGAGGTGAGCTGATGGCTAAAGCAGTATTGGTTATGGATATGCCAGAATCATGCGATATGTGCGATTTTGTAGATGACATGCAACCGCCAAGATACGGAGAAAGAACATTGTATTGTAGCGCACCTGGAATTGGGGAAGACGTGACAGATTATGTTGCATGCAGACCAGATTGGTGTCCGCTCCGGGAACTGCCAGAGAAAAAAGAAACTGTTCATTCGCAGGAATGTTACGAAAATAGTTATTGTACAGATGAAATGAAAGCGGGCTGGAATGCTTGCTTAGATAGAATTTTAAAGTAAATCAGAAAGGAGCCGAACCAGCGCGCATAAAGGGTACCCGGTTCCTGTGAGAAAAATGAGAACAGTGTTGAAATATCCGGGAAGTAAATGGAATATCGCTTTCAAGTTAGTGGAATTGATACCGGAACACCACAGCTATGTAGAGCCATTCTTCGGCAGTGGGGCGGTGCTATTCAATAAGCAGCTATCTGATATCGAGACGATCAATGATCTGGATCATGATGTTGTGAATCTCTTCCGGTGCATACAGGAAGATGCGGAACGTCTGTCCAGAATGGTAATGACTACACCATTCAGTCGAGAAAAATATGAGGATACCTATAAGCTGGACGTATGGGAGCTGATGATGCCGGACGAACCGTATCATAAGGCATTACGATTTTTAATCCAGTGCTGGCAAGGGCATGGGTTCCGCATCAATGGCAGCAAGGTAGGATGGAAAAATGATGTACAGGGCAGAGAAAGAGCTTATGCACTGTGGAACTGGTACCGCCTGCCGGAATGGATCGTGAATATTGCGGAACGTCTGCGTATGGTACAGATTGAGAACCGCCCGGCGTTAGAAGTGATCGAAAGATTTAATTACAGCAATGTTTTTATGTACATTGATCCACCATATCTGTTAAGTACCAGAACTGGAAAACAGTATAAACATGAGATGTCAGATGCAGATCATGAGGATTTATTAAAATTGTTGCTGCAAAGCAAAGCGAAGATCATGATTTCTGGTTATGAATCTGAAATGTACAATGATTATTTTGCCGGTTGGGAGAAAAGGCAGTTTTCCAGTTGCGCGGAGCATGGAAAGCCAAGGACAGAAACAGTGTGGATGAATTATAAGGCTGATTTGCAAATGAATTTTGAGGACTTCCCGGAGGTGATGCCATGATTAACGGAGAACTGATCGTTGACAACTTCGCCGGCGGTGGTGGTGCATCCACTGGAATTGAGTTGGCTACCGGTTACAGTGTAGATATAGCCATCAATCATGATCCGGAAGCTATAAAAATGCACAAGGCAAACCACCCAAACACCAAGCACTATTGTGAAAATGTGTGGACGGTTGATCCTGCAAAAGCCTGTAAAGGGCATCCGGTAGCATTAGCTTGGTTCTCACCGGATTGCAAGCACTTTTCAAAGGCAAAGGGGGGTAAGCCAAAAGACAAGAATATCCGTGGTCTTGCCTGGGTAGCCTGCCGATGGGCGGGGTTAGTCAGACCAAGAGTGATAATGCTTGAAAACGTGGAAGAGTTTAAAACATGGGGACCATTAAACAGAGGACACCATCCGATTAAATCAAAGCAGGGTAAGACGTTTGAAAAATTTGTCCAACAGCTCAATGATCTAGGTTACGTTGTAGAATTTAAAGAACTGATCGCCGCAGATTATGGTGCACCGACCATGCGTAAGAGATTTTTCATGATTGCTCGATGCGATGGTAAGCCGATCGTCTGGCCAGAGCCGACACACGCCCCTGCGGACAGTAAAGAGGTTAAGGATGGTCTGCTCAAGCCTTATGTTGGAGCATATACACAGATTGATTTCAGCCGCCCATGTCCAAGCATTTTTGATACATCGGAAGAGATAAAAGAAAAGTATGGAATCCGGGCAGTCCGACCGCTGGCACCTAAGACAATGGATCGGATCGCAAGAGGACTGAAAAAGTTTGTAATAGATAATCCAGAACCATTTATTATCCAGTGCAATCATGGTGGAGAGCGTAGACCGAATGATATTCGGGAGCCAATGCCGACTATCACCGGAAAACACGGATACGGAATTGTGGAACCCACGCTTGCCCCGATTATTGATAAAGCATACGGTGGAAGTTATAGAGGTAATGGAAGCAGGGTAGATGATCCGATAGACACAATCACGACAGTGGATCATAACCGGCTGGTGGTGCCGACACTGATCCAGTACCATTCCGAAACAGCACAGGGAGAAGTCCGGGGACAGACAATAGAAGGTCCTATTATGACCGTGGATGGTTCAAACCGGTATGGACTGGTTACATCATTCTTGAGTAAATTTTATAAGTCCGGTATCGGACAGGATGAAAGAGAGCCGCTGCACACGATCACAACGTCAGCCGGACATTTTGGAGAGGTTAGAGCATTTCTGATTAAGTATTATGGAGATGCCACAGGACAGGATATAGAGAAGCCGCTTGACACAGTTACGACAAAGGACAGATTTGGACTGGTAACAATCGAAGGTGTGGATTATCAGATCGTAGATATTGGACTTCGTATGCTGGAGCCAAGAGAATTGTATGGATGTCAGGGATTCCCGGATGATTACATAATAGACCATGATTATACCGGAAAGACATATCCGAGAAGTGAACAGGTGCGCAGATGTGGGAACGCTGTATGTCCACCGATACCGGCTGCCTTGGTCAGAGCAAATTTGCCGGAATTGTGTATTGCGGAGCGAACACCGAATATGCAGATCAAAACAGATCAGACTGGACAGCTCCGGTTTGCCTAACATTTAAATTTTAGAATCAGATAACAAAGCCAAGCGATCATTCAGCCACCTCCCGTAATAGTAAATGCGGGGTGGTGGAAGATGATACGGAAAGGATAAGAGAATGGAGAAATTTTATATTGTAACAAATGAGAAATTCCTTAAAGAAATTGATGATTATAGAAAACATGAAGAAGAAAGAAGAGCATTAGTAAATGATTTTTTTGAGAACAAAGGTATTGTTGGTGAGGAATATCATATTGGTGGAGATGGATTTGTAAATCGCCCATTTGAAGAATATGAGAAACATAATATCAGATTATATATTCTTAATTGCGATGAAAATAATCAGAAATTTGGAAAAGAATTATCCAAGCCTACCAAACTGTTTTGCGATTCGAACGTGATGATGCGGAAGTTTAGAGCGAATAGCAAGACGCTAAAGGAGTTCCAGAACTTATGTATCGAGAGAAATATTGTAATCAATAATCATCGGGTTAGAGAGGGAGATTATTTCAAGGAATTACATATGGGTGGATATTCAGTTTTAAGATTTGAATATGAAAATAAATTATATTTGAAAATTTCTACAAAAAGGTATGAAACTATTACACCAGATGACGATGCAGGATTTATAGAAATTAAAGGCAGTGAATTTTACAAAGCTATGGAAGATTTTCATGAGAAAAATTAGAAAAATATTATCCAGATCAAGAGGAGGCATAAAGATGAAAAATATAGGAAGCTGCTACGGAATTACACTAGATGAAGCAGCCGAGGCAGTGAGAAATGCTATGGAACTGTTACCACCATTAGGCGAGATGGATATTTTATTGATAAAGGCAAATCCATCACTAAATTGGTTTAAAAAACGGAGATTAATTAGATATATACGAAGAACAATGAAAAATTAGAATTTTGCGGAGGTTAAAAGATGAGAAAAAGTGAATTTGCAAAAATGGTAACAGAGATGATTCGAAGTGAGAAAGATACGTTCAAAGAACTAATCGAAAATGAAGACTGGGAAGGACTTGAGGATGAAATCTTTGAATATGCACAGTTAGCAGATTAGAATTTAGTGAAGGTAGAAAAATGAGCAGATATGATGAGGATATATACGAATAATCTATATGTGTACTTGCATTAAAGATAGTGGTATAATATTAAATAAGTATTGAGCGCCTAAGAGCCGAATATATGAGACAAATGTCTTGTGTGTTCGGTTCTTTTTTATATATCAGGAAGGAGGTATGGCATGGCAGGAAGAAGGAATCCATTAGCTGATAAGGCATATGAGATGTATAAGCATGGAACAAAGCTAATAGATATAGCATCTGCACTGGATGTACCCCCCGGTACAGTTCGAAGATGGAAAAGCACTCATGGATGGGATAGCGAACGTTCGGAAAAGAAAAGCGAACGTTCGGAATCAGTATCATGGGTAGAGATAGAGCATGAGTATGTGACTGATATAAGTAGAAAGCCTTGTAGTTTAGAAGATTTAGCGCAGAAGTATTCGATTCCGATTCAAACAATCAAAGACCAATCTGCAACTGGGAGATGGTCGGATAAGAGAACTGAGTACAAACTAAAGACAAACCAAAAGTTAATAGAAAAATCTTCGGATGCAGATGCTGACAGGATAGCGCGGCTGTTATCCATTGCAGATAAGGCGGCAGAGAAAGCAGAGCAGGCATTAGGGGAATTAGAACAGTATGTTGTGAAAGATAAGAAGAAAGTTCGGACTTTAGAATACAAGGATAATACAGCTATTGGAAAGCCAACAAAAGAAGTTATAGATGAGACAGAACATATCAACATTGCAAACGGTCCAGTTGATAGGCTTGGATTGTCACAGGTAACGGCAGCATTAAAAAATATAAAAGAGTTATATTCACTTCCGGTTGAACTGGAAGATAAAAAATATAAAGCAGAATTTGATAAAAAGCGTGCTGAGGTCAAGGATGATTCGGCAGAGCAGATACTTGCGAATATGCAGACGATAGCGGACGTTCTGAAAGCACCTATCGAAAATAGGCACATAGATGATCTTGAGGAGATTGAGAACGATGAACAGACCGGCACCGCTGAGTAAAAGACAATATGATTACTTCCTCCGGAGCTTTGATAGCTGGTTTAATGTGGCAGAGGGCGGCAAGCGAGGTGGAAAGAACGTTCTTGCAACGCTGATATTCTGCACAATGCTTGAGACACATAAAAATAAGATCCATTTAGTAGCCGGAGTGTCAAGCGCAACAGCAAAGCTGAATATTCTGGACTGCGACGGATATGGTCTGCTCAATTACTTCGAGGGCAGATGCCGTGAAGGAAAATACAAGGATCGCGATTGTGTGTATGTCCAGACCAAGACCGGAGAGAAGATTGTACTGGTGTCCGGTGGTGGTAAGGACGGAGATGAAAAGCTGATTAAAGGTAATACCTACGGTATGGCTTACGTTACGGAAGCAAATGAGTGCCATCCGAAATTTTTAAAAGAGGTGTTTGATCGAACGCTTTCCAGTACGGATCGTAAGATCTTCCATGACCTGAATCCGAAAGAGGAAGAACACTGGTATTATACGGACATTCTTAAATTCCATGAGGAACAGCAGGAAAAGAATCCAAACTACGGATATAATTACGGACATTTTACACTGGTAGACAACATGAGCTTGTCAGACGAGAAGATTCGGACAATCCTTGGAACGTATCAGAAAGATAGTGTGTGGTACAAGCGGGATATCCGGGGAGATCGGGCAGTTGCAGAGGGTATTATTTTTCGTAAATTTGCAGAGAACAATGAACCGTATCTTTGCGATGATGCAGACATACTAAATTATGATTATAACAACAAATTAAATCCAAGACCAAGCAAGGTTGTGATCGGCATGGACTTTGGCGGGAATGGATCCATGACAACAATGGTATGTGCACTGTATTTCCGGAATTACCATCTGATTTTTGCAGTTGAGGAAGACTATCTGGAGCTATCCGCAGACATAGACGCAGATCAGATCTGCAAGAAATTTATACAGTTTTACCAGATGTGCATTGAGAAGTATGAGCGTGTGGATTGGGTGTTTCCTGATTCTGCCAGTACAACAATGATCAATTCTATCCGAAGTGCGGCAAGAAAAACTGGACTTCCATATGCTAACATAGCCGGATGCAGCAAGAATGAGATCGCGGAAAGACCGAGAACGGTAGATCTGCTTTTTAACACGGGGCGGCTGAAAATCCATAGACGGTGTGTAAGGTTGCGAAAAGCTATAGGATCTTTGAAATGGGATGAAAAGAAACCAAACATTCCAGAAGATAAGAATATAGGTAACTGTAATGACTGGTGGGACGCATTCTGCTACACCTTGCTTGATTTTATAGAGTACATAGATTTGGACAGATAGGGAGGACTGAAACAAAATGGAAAATTGTGTTATTACAAAATTAGGACAACTTAAATACAGTGTGAACACTGCACCATATGCCTATATCAATACATGTAATGCATGGTATAAAAATAAATCTATTGATACATTCCATAAGCGTGTATCGGTACAGGGTGACGAATATGAGATTGAGCGCATGAACTTTGCTAAGCGGGGATGTGCAGATGATGCGAATCTGTGTGAAATTATCCAGATTAATGTTGGAAGTAAAGAACAGAGCAAGTCTATTACAGATATACTTAATGATAATAGGTTTAATGTGATGTATCGTAAGCAGTTGGAACGAATGAGTGCAACTGGTACGGTAGCAGCATATATTCGCTTGAAGGATGCAGTGTATCTTGATAATGGAAGAGTTGTAGGTGGGGAGATTAAAATAAATTATTGTTATGCAGAAAATTATATACCTCTTACAGTAGAGAATGATGAAGTTTTAGAGGCATGCTTTGCTGGGGTAGATTATGTGAATGGTAAAAAGCGGATCACAATGGTACTTTTCACAAGACCAGATAAGACGAATTACAAAGCAGATACGTTTATATTTGATGACAGCGGAAAGGAAATTGCTGCATATTGGATTCGACTTGGAGAGGTGAAACCATTTGCAGTAATGAGGGTAGCAGAGGTAAACAATCTGGATAATATGCAAGGATTCGGTTTACCTAAGATTCTTGGAGCGATTCCGATTCTTAAGAAGATAGATCTGTGCAATATGATTTTGAATGGTGATTTGGATAAAGGTGAAAAACTGGTGTTAACGAACGAGGCACTGGTTGATATTGATCCGAATACCGGACAACCAAAGCAAAAAAATAGGCTGATGAAAAGACTGTTTGTATTTATCGGAAATAAATTACCTAAGCAGGAGAGTGTAATACAGGAGTATAATCCGGAAATCCGTATAGATGCTGTTACGAAAGCCTTTGAATTGTGCTTATCTCTCTTTTCTATGATGTTCGGATTTGGCAGCAAGAAGTATACATTTGAACAAGGGCAGATCCAGACTGCAACACAGTATATTGGGGAGAGACAGGATGCCATGCAGGAACTCAACAAGCAGAGGAAAGAGGCAACAGATTATATCACTGACATTGTTAAGGCAATTATGTGGTTTTCGAATACTTTTCATGGTACATCATATAGTCTGGAAGATGATGTATGCATTGACTTTGATGATTCGTTTATTGAGGATCGGACAACCAAACTTGCCAATATGAGAGCTGATGCACAGTCTTTTTCAGACATTCCGGAATTTATGATCCGTTACATTATGATGAGCCTTAATGTGGATCGTAATGAAGCGGTAAAAATTATGAATACACAAACAGAGGAACAGGATCCGGAAGTAGATGATTAGGGGGATTATAAATGCTGCCAGAAGAGGTATTAGAACAGCTTGGAGATAGAGGCGCAGCACTTTATCAGGAATTCGAGCAGGATTTGATTGCTGACATAGCAAGAAGAATAAAAAAGACCGGGCGATATACGGAAACTGCTGAACTGCAAGCTAAAGCTATGATGGCAGCAGGTGTCAGTCCGGCAGAGATACAAAAAGAGGTTATGAAGATACTCCGGGCAAGTGGTGACTATCAGAAAGAGGTAGCAAGGAATACACTTGAATGGAAAAAGCAGGTGAAGGCTGAAATACGTGAGATGCGTAAAAAAGCAGAAGCCGAGGGAAATGATATAATTGCCAATGCTGGAGATATGTCTTTTAACTATGATCTGTCTCTTTGGAAGCAGAATGGTGAAAAATTGACCAAGGATAGTTCTATAAATCGTATAGTTTCTGAAATGAGTAAAGATACCGTTGGTACATTTAAGAATTTTACAAAGAGTATGGGATTTAAAGGACCATACTCATTTATTAGTATTCAGAATGCGTATATTCGGTATTTGGATAAGGCTGTTATTAAGATGGCAACCGGTACATTTTCATTTGATCGTGCAGTGGAAGATGCAGTTCGCGAAATGGC
>ERZ1034873.1057-NODE-1057-length-11053-cov-4.847336_pt1 | contig 11053 bp, 9 predicted proteins | sample MGYA00520689_ERZ1034873 | MGnify/ENA primary metagenome ERZ1034873 (study PRJEB33766, sample SAMN09781722) | gut metagenome | biome: gut microbiome | host: Homo sapiens | place: Madagascar | study: EMG produced TPA metagenomics assembly of the PRJNA485056 data...
TTTATTAGTTTTGCTAATAATTTATATCAAAATCATTTTTCCTGCATATAAGATAGCAGGATATCCGCCCGGTTCTCCCATGTGTGATATGCACTGGCAAAAGAAAACGCCTGCTCGGTAATCTGTATTGCCCTATCCGGATTTGTCAGAATCCCATTGACACGATCCGGCAGTTCCACCATCCGGTCTAATTCATAAAAACAGGTATTCTCTCCCGCGGTTAAGAACTCCTTTAAATAAATACTTGGATCAGTCAGGGATACTGCTCCGTTTAACATTGCAGTAAAGATACGGTCGTGTGCACCATCCTTAAAGTGTGGCATGACATTTAAGGATACCCTTGCATTCCGCACGACCTCCACACAGTCCTTTGATGTGATCATGTGCCCTTCAGAAATCAGATTCTCCGGATGCTCTAAGTGCATCTGATCCCAGTTTTTTCCAAATGCATGCACACGGATGCCTCCATCCACAAGCGTCTTTACAACCTTATCCCGGAAGTACGCACGGATATAGAGTTCCAAAAACAGCATCCCATGCTGGGCAGATGCGATCTCTGCATCGGTTGCCTCCGGAATCTCCCGTAAAATAAACCGCTCCATTGTCGCATCCACCGGTTCGTCCGGATGGTGCTTCATATCATTTAAGATCTCATAATAGAAATCTATGTATTCCTGTGTCTGACTCTTTAACTGATCCGCCATCTTCGGAAACATCATACGATTTCCGATAAATGCCACGTCATACGCTCTTTTCTCATATGGAATCCAGTCTCTTCGGTATGCATCCCATGCACTTTTTTGCTCTGTCTTTTCCTGCATCCGCTGCATGCCTTCCCATGCATCCGGCAGTACATTTCCAGCAAGTGGCAGAAAATAACATGGAATATCCGGGTAAAAACGATGCACATATTCCACATGCTGTCTGTCAATGCAAAAAGTGACCAGATTCGGAATCCTTCTATTCAGCTGTTCATAATAATAGATCGGATGATCGACCATCACACAAAAACATGGCAGATCATAGGTCTCCCAGATACTTTTTCCATCCTTTCCATGGCAATAGCTTTCCTGGCTTAAGCCGATAAAATTAAAGGTGAAAAGTGCAGTCCGTCCATGGCTGATAAACTTTCTTACATGCTTCATGCTCTGGTCGAGCTTGTGATAATCAATAAAAAAAGTCTGGCAGTCGTTTCTCGTAAAAACAGATGCTAGTTCGTGTGAAAAAAAACCAAGCGTCTCGACTGCATGCTCAAATAAAATGATTTTGTTGATCATATAATTGCAAACATCTCCTTTCCTGCATTTTCATTTGCATTCGCCCTATCACTTTCTTCGCAGTGCTTGCATACTCGCACGCCTTCGGCTTGCTCGTGCGCGGGCATTCGCCCTATCAAAAAAGGAAGACACAGCCCTTCCCGTGTAAACACGGAAGTCTGTGATCTTCCTTTTTTGGCACTGCTCATTGCTTTCGCGTCAGTTTTTGAAGCTGTGGATTGGTGCCGGAATTCTTCCTTTGCGGTTGATGAATGCATCACAGGAATACTGGTTGACCGGCATGATCGGTGCATAACCGAACAGTCCACCGAATTCTACGGTATCGCCAACTGTCTTGCCGATTACCGGGATCAGACGGCATGCTGTGGTCTTCTGGTTGACCATTCCAAGTGCCATCTCATCTGCAATAATACCGGAGATCGTTGTTGCCTTGGTATCTCCCGGAATTGCGATCATATCAAGACCTACGGAACATACACAGGTCATTGCTTCGAGTTTCTCTAAGGTGATTGCTCCTGCCTCTACGGCATTGATCATTCCCTGATCTTCACTGACCGGAATAAAGGCTCCACTTAATCCACCGACATAAGAGGATGCCATAACACCGCCCTTTTTCACCTGATCATTTAACATGGCAAGTGCTGCGGTTGTTCCCGGAGCACCCGCGAACTCAAGACCGATCTCACATAAGATATCTGCCACACTGTCTCCGATTGCTGGTGTCGGTGCTAGAGAAAGGTCGATAATACCAAATGGGATATTCAGCAGTCTGGATGCTTCCTGGGCTACAAGCTGACCAACACGTGTTACCTTAAAGGCAGTCTTTTTGATCATCTCGCAGAGAACCTCAAAGTTCTCTCCACGGACTTTCTCTAAAGCGGTCTTTACAACACCCGGTCCGCTGACACCAACATTGATCACGGCATCTGCTTCGGTGACGCCGTGGAAAGCGCCTGCCATAAACGGGTTATCATCCGGTGCATTACAGAATACAACTAACTTCATACAATCTACGGAATCACGATCCTTCGACTGCTCTGCAACCTCTAATAAGATCTCACCCATCAGACGCACACCGTCCATATTGATTCCGGTCTTTGTGGATGCAAGATTCACAGAACTGCAGACACGCTCTGTTCTGCAAAGAGCCATTGGGATGGAACGGATCAACAACTCATCTGCCTTTGTCATTCCCTTTGATACAAGTGCGGAATAACCACCGATCAGATTGACACCTACTGCTTTTGCAGCCGCATCCATCGTATCTGCGATCGTTGCAAAATCTTCCGGTGTCTTACATGCTGCTCCACCGACTAAGGCGATCGGGGTGACGGAAATACGTTTATTGACGATCGGGATTCCAAATTCTGTTTCAATCTTATTTCCTACAGCAACAAGATCCTTTGCTACGGTTGTAATCTTATTATAAATGTTCTCATTCAGCTTTTTTAAGTCGGAGTCAATACAGTCTAACAGACTGATACCGATCGTAATGGTACGGACATCTAAGTTCTCCTGCTCAACCATCTTATTTGTCTCGTTTACTTCAAAAATATTAATCATTCTTCTTCGTCTCCTGCTATTGATAACTTAGATTCTGTGCATCATATCAAAAATCTCTTCACGCTGGCACTTGATCGTAACACCAATCTCTTCGCCAAGCTTCTCTAATTCCTTCGCACAGTCAGCAAAAGGCTTCTCGGATGTGCTTAAATCTACAATCATCATCATGTTAAAAAATCCCTGAATGATCGTCTGGGTAATATCAAGTACATTGATATTACTGTCTGCCAGATAGGTACATACCTTTGCGATAATACCTACGGTGTCTTTTCCTACAACTGTAATAATTGTCTTGTCCACTGCTTTTTCCATGTCTGTCTCCTCATCTTATTGCATTCTTATATTTGTATGACCTTCGATACTTCGTTGCGGTCTGCTACATACATCGGGAAATCATCACCCTTGTACGGATTGTCGCCCATCGATACCTCTAAGCGCACCGTCTCATATGCGAGTGATGCATAATTATTTTCCTTACTCAGATGTCCGAGTATAACGGTTTTAAAATCATCATGTAGTACCCTTCCGAGTAACTGCCCACACAGCTCATTCGAAAGATGCCCGCGGTCTGAAAGAATTCTCCGTTTCAATGCATACGGATAGCTTCCAACCTGAAGCATATGTACATCATGGTTCGCTTCTAACAATAATACATCTAAACCCTGTAATTTGTCCACAATATAATCGTCATATTTTCCCAGATCGGTAATCACACCCATCGATTTATCACCCTGATGCATCAGATAGGCACACGGCTCAGCCGCATCATGGGAAATCGGAATCGGCTCAATCTCCATGTCCCCGATCATAAAGGTTACGCCCGGTTCAATCTCGTGGAACAGGGATTCATCGATCTTTCCAACGGAAGTGGTCTGCTTCACAGACTCGATCGTTCCATGTGTTGCATAGATCGGAATTCCATGTCTTCTTGCGATCACGCCAAGACCTGAAATATGATCCGAATGCTCATGCGTGACTAAAAGTGCCTGCATATCGGATGCCTTAAGCCCAATGGAATTCAGACCATTTTCAATCCGTTTTCCACTGATCCCGGCATCGATCATCAGATGGGTTTCTTCCGTTCCCGCATAGATGCAGTTTCCACTGCTTCCACTTGCAATACTACATAATTCCATTACTTGCTCTGCCAGTAAATCTCAATACGGTCTCCGTCCTTGAGCACCTGTGTATACTGGGCTTCCTCTCCATTGATTTTCGTGACAATCGCGCGTCCGTTTGCCTGTGACAGATCAAAATCGATGTAATCAAACACATCAACAAAGACATAGCTTCCCTTGCCCTCTAAATGCAGCGTCTCATTATTTACGATTACCGTCACGCTCTTTTTTACCGGCTCAGATGGTGAATCTTCTGCTGTCTCTTCCTTCGCCGCAGAAGATACTGCAGCTCCGGTTGTCGAATCTGACGTGGTATCTTCTGATCCGGATGCTTTTACTGCCTCTGCCTGATCCTCTGATCCATTTTCTGTATCCCGGGCAAAAGCAGATGCTTCCTCTCTTGCCGGTGCCTTTACATAATTCGGCTCTACCGGAGCACTTGCATAGGATAAGACGCTCCATTCCACTTCAAAGTTCTCATAAACAAGCGTCTGCATATCCGCAGGACGATTGTTTACTAAAATCTCCTTATCCGTATCTAATTCTACATCCATGAATTCCACTAACTGGCTTACGGTATAGTAATTCCGTGTCTCGATCACATCATTTTCCTGGATCAGATACGTTGGCGGCTCCAAGCTGCCGTTGACCTCCACAAACTTTGCACAGGTGATTCCTCTGCCGTTTACAATAAAATGAATGGTCGAAGACGTATATTCCTCTAACTGTTCAATCGTATAAACTGCTTCTCCACCTTCCGTAGACGGTTCAATCGTAATATAACTGTTCGGCTCTAACGGCGCATTGATACTTACCACTGCATCGTTCACGCGGATAACCGCAGACTCTCCAGCGTCACCACGTACCACGCGCTGTTTGCCATTGACCGTAAAATGGATTGCCTTGCCCCTGCGCGGGAAAAGCTGTTCATTCGGGAATCCCGCCTGAAGTGCTGCATCCACAACGGTCAGGTGATTGTTGTCATACAGCTTGATCCGCTCTCCGTTAAAATGAACCATGATAAAATTATTCTTCTGATCATAATAGTTCAGACAGATACCGATCGGTGTAACAAGAAGCGGATCCTTCTTGATCTCTTCCTGTGCAAAATGTACTTCCTGAAGCACTTCCTCTCCACGCAGTGCGACACGTTCATGCGGTAACTCTAACTTATCTGCAAGCATCTCGGTAAATCCGTGGATCTTACCACCTCCGCCGACAACAAATGTTGCGCTTACGGTCTTGTCTCCGTTTAATTCCTTGATCTTATCTGCGACTTCCGTCGTGATCTTATCCACAACCGGCTTTGTCAGATCCCATACCTCAGAAGACGGAATCTTATGTACAATGCTCATAATATCCTTGAATTCTACTTCATCTTCCGTGCCGGACGCAAGCTTAATATGTTCTGCCGTATTAAAATCAACGAGATAATGCTGTACGATCAGTTCCGTCAGCTCATCCCCTGCAAACGGGATCATGCCATATGCAATGATACTTCCATCGCGTGTGATACAGATATCACTTGTTCCCGCTCCCACATCGACCAATGCGATATTTAACATACGGAATGCTTCCGGAATTGCAACATTGATCGCTGCAATAGGCTCCAAGGTCAGGTTGGCAACCTCAAGATCTGCTCTTCCCACTGCGGAATACAGTCCGTCTACCACATCCTCCGGTAAGAAGGTTACAATGATGTCTTCACTGATCTTCTCTGCCTTATGTCCTTCAAGATTTGAAAAAATCTCGTCGTTTAAGTAGTACTTTACAACGGAATATCCTACACAGTAGAACTTATAGCGGGTATCGTTTTTCTCTTTTAAAATCTCCTGTGCCTTCTCGATTCCAAGCAGATCAAGTGTATGGATATGCTCCGCATCCACCACTGTCTCCTCCGTGAACTCGAAATCCACCGTCGTCGTTACGGTCTTTAATACACGGCCGGCGGCTGCGATACAGACATCATTTAATGGCTGTTCTAACTGATGCTCTAACTCCGCCTTTACCTCCCGTATTACATTTCCGACTCTTCCGATATCGTGGATCTGTCCGTCTAACATGGCTCTTGTCTCATGCTCCCTGACACTCTGTGCCACTACATAAAACTCCTTGCCATCCCTGTATCCGACGGTTCCGACTACATTTCGTGTACCAATATCCAGGCCAAATACAAGCTTATCATTTGCATTCTTCACATCGTCCATCTGCATGTTCTCCCTTACCTTCTAATACTCTTCGTACCTGGGCAATCGTCTCTTCTGTCGTGCCGCTGTTATCTATTTCCACCGCACAATGCCTGCGGTATTCTTCCTCACTTAACTGACTGGCAAAAATCCGGTCTATCTTCTCATTACTATATCCCCGGTCTGCCATCAGACGCTTTCTGCGAACTTCCCTTGAAGTATAAATATACCACAATTCGTCGCAAATTTCATCATAATGTTCTTCAATTAAAAGTGCTGCCTCTAAAATCAGGAAATCCAGTGTTCCCCGCTGCTTTTCCATGCGGTACTGTTCTAAGACATATTGTTTGACCGCCGGATGCACCAGACCATTGACACGGTCTCTTTTTACCGGATCAGCAAAAAGCACAGCCGCCATTGCCGGACGGTCAATGTGTCCGTCTGCCAAAAAAACTGCATCCCCTGCAAAGATTTCCTGAAGCTTCTCATAGCAGACACCGCCCGGTTCCATCAATTTCTCTGCAATCCGGTCGGCTAACATCGTCCGCACATTATAATTTTCTTCCAGATAGGAGAGGATTGCCGTCTTACCGGCTCCCACTCCCCCCGTAATACCTATAAATTCCATATTCTGACTACCTGATGTTTTCATTTACTTTGTACACTATTTGGCTTCGTACCAGTTTGTACCGCTGTGCATATCAACCTCTAAGGTAACTGCAAGATCCGCAGCATGCTTCATCTCTTCTTCTAAGATTGCAGAAACCTGATCTAATTCATCCTTTGCCGTCTCGATCAGGAGTTCATCATGTACCTGTAAGATCAGGCATGACTTTAACTGTTCCTTCTCTAAACGGTCATGTACACGAATCATGGCGATTTTAATAATATCTGCCGCAGTTCCCTGGATCGGCGAATTCATCGCGATACGCTCCCCAAAGGAGCGCTGCATAAAGTTACTCGAAGAAAGCTCCGGCACCGGACGTCTTCTTCCAAACATCGTGGTCACATAACCATCCTTTTTGGCCTGCTCCACCAGTCCATCTAAAAAGGTCTTGATCTTTGGATACGTCTCAAAATAACGCTTGATATACTCCTCGGCTTCCTTTTTCGTAATACTCAGATCCTGACTGAGTCCAAAGGAACTGATTCCATAGACGATTCCAAAGTTCACCGCTTTGGCATTCCGTCTCTGCAATGGTGTAACCTGATCAAACGGGATATGGAATACCTGTGATGCAGTCGTTGCATGAATATCCTGCGCCTCCCGGTATGCCTGTATCAGCTTCTCGTCCCCGGACATATGTGCCAGCACACGCAGTTCAATCTGCGAATAGTCGGCATCTAAGAACACACTGCCCTCTTTTGGTAAAAAGACCTTACGGATCAGACGTCCAAGTTCCATGCGGATCGGAATATTTTGCAGATTCGGTTCGGTGCTGCTGATTCGTCCGGTTGCAGTGATCGTCTGATTAAAGGTACTGTGGATCCGTCCGTCGGCCGCGATATAACCTGCAAGTCCGTCGGCATAGGTCGATTTTAACTTGGCAAGCTGTCTGTATTCTAAGATCTGTGCTACAAGCGGATACTGTGGTGCCAGTTTCTCCAGAACATCTGCTGCTGTCGAATATCCGGTCTTGGTCTTTTTTCCATTCGGCATCTGAAGCTTCTCAAATAAGATCACGCCAAGCTGCTTTGGTGAATTGATATTAAAGACCTCGCCTGCACCTTCATAGATCTGCTGCTCTAATTCCGCGATCCGGCTGCCCAACTCTTCTCCGTAGACCTTCAATGCATCCGCATCTACCCGGATACCGGTGCGTTCCATATCAAAAAGTGTGATCACAAGCGGCATCTCGATATCTTCAAACAGATGATACATCTGTTCTTCTTCCATCTGCTTTTGCAATTCCTGTTTCGCCTTACCACTTACATACGCCATATAGCAGACGCATTTGCCAAATGCTTCCGGCTGTGCTTCACTTGCCTGCTTCAGGCTCTGCTTTCCGAGCAGATCTGCTTTTGACGGGATCATCTCACCCAGATAATCCTTTGCAATATCCTCATATGAGTATTCATTCTTCAGCGGATTCAGCAGATATGCTGCAAGCTGGACATCAAAATAATGTGCCGGGTTCTTATCCTGCAAAAACAAAAGCTGACCCTTCAGATCAAAAGTGACTCCAAGTACATCCTTTGCAAGCAGTGCTTCAAGCTGTCCGGTCAGGTACTCCTTTGTTAAAAATCCCTCTGCCGGAAGAAAGCACGTCTCTTCCTCCGATAATGACAATGCAAGTCCAAGGAAATCTTCTGCTTCGTGAATCAGCTGAAAGCCAACAGCAGGAAGACCTGCCGCTTTTTGAAAGAGTTCCTCTGCCTTTGTAAGATCTGTTACAGTAAAAAAATGCTCCACTGCTTCGTTTTTCGGTTCTTCTACGTAAAAACGCTTTAACAGATTCTTAAATTCCAGCTCCTTACACATCACATAAGCTTCCGGTGTATAAAGATCCCCCAGCCGTGCATCGGAAAGGTCATAATCAATCGGTGCATCGATGCAGATCGTAGCTAACTCCTTGCTCATCACTGCCATATCATAATGCTCACGCATGTTCTCTTTTGCACGATTCGGCTTGATCTCTTCTAAATGCTCATGTGCATTTTCAATGCTTCCATAGGTGACGATCAGATTCGTAGCCGTCTTTTCTCCGATTCCCGGAACCCCCGGAATGTTATCCGCAGTATCTCCCATCAACGCCTTTACATCAATAAATTCGATTGGCGTGACCTGATATTTTTCCACGACATCCTTCGCATAATAGTCCTCAATCTCCGTTCCGGTACGCTTTGTCTTCGGAATCCGGATCTTGATGTGATCCGTTGCAAGCTGCAATAGGTCACGATCCCCGGATACCACTGAGACTTCGAGTCCCTTTGCCTCGCTCTGCTTTGCGATCGTACCAAGCAGATCATCCGCTTCGTAGCCTTCCTTTTCAACGACTGTCACACCCATTGCCCGCAGCATATCCTTCATAAGCGGTACCTGATCACGCAGTTCTTCTGCCATCGGCTTTCTCGTGCCCTTGTATGCTTCATACATCTTATGACGGAAGGTCGGTGCATGCACATCAAACGCAACGGTCAGATACTGTGGCTGTTCCTCGTCTAAAATCTTAAATAAAATATTCAAAAAGCCATACACCGCATTGGTATGCTGTCCCTTTGCATTCGTAAGATCCGGCAATCCGAAAAATGCCCGGTTTAATATACTGTGTCCATCTATCAGAACTAATTTTTCACTCATGATCTTCTATCTTTCTTAGTTTCTAGTCTTCATCCATCATATCAAAGAACTTGGTATCGATCTCCGGATATGCACGTTTTAAAGAAATTGGCTTACCGGTTGCATCCAAAAAGCAGTGCTCGCTTTTTGCGATCGTACGCAGTTCCCCGGTCTCTTTATCCGTCATACGATATAGTACGGCTAACTTCACACTGTCATACTTCGAGATCTTCGTCTCGATCACAACCGTATCACTGAAGTGTACCATACTCTTATATTCACAATGCACGGAAAGTACAGGGCTTATAATTTCCGCTGCTTCCATTGCCTTATAGCTGCATCCCATCTGTTCCATAAAGTCCATCCGCGCTTCTTCCATCCAGCGTATATAATTCGAATGATGCACGATTCCCATCTGGTCTGTCTCATAATACTTGACATGATGCTCATATGGCTTTACCTTCAGATCCCATGCACCCTTATAAATATCAATTCTTGTTTCCTTCATAAAAACAACCCTGCCTTTCTCTTTGCCCGCAAGCTTTGCAGACACAATCACAATATTTTCAAAACGACTCACATTCGCTTTCCAAAAATATGATTTCACACTTATTATCGCACAGGGAAGTAGATATTTCAACTGCTCTGTCAATCTGTCCTAACTGATGTAGTCCCTGTAATCTGCTTCATTCGCAAAAAGCATGTAACTTCCATCTACAAACCCCATATATCCATCTGGTACAAAATATCCTTTCATAAATGACCTCCGTTCTGCAGATGCCACGTTTTGTCGTGCTCCGCTCTTTGATAAGATCATTTTAAAGAATATGCTGTCCCATATTCCGTACTTGCAGATGTGTTCCGGCTCTTTTGTTACTGTTCAGTCCCTAGCCAGCCCTCTCTCGTAACCATATTTTATTTATAAAAACATCTATAATCCCTTGAGAAATGGCAGTTTTCTGCCATTTTTTTGTTGTATTTTATAGTGTGATGTGTTGCAATTAACTCATAACCACAAAGGAGGTGCTTTTAATGGCTATCATAAAACAATTCGACAAAAGATCCGGTATTACCTATGTTTACGACTCCAAATCTTACTATGACAAAGAAAAAAAGTGTTCCAAAGCAAAGAGAACTCTTATCGGGAAGCTTGATCCTGAAACTGGTGAAATCATTCCTACAGATGGTAGAAACAAAGGAGCTAAAGCAAAACCTTTATCCATTTCTCCTGATATTGATAAAGACAAACGTATCCAGGAACTTGAAGACGAGAATCGTCAGTTAAGACTCCAGATTTCTGCACTAAAGAAAGAACTGGATAGAATTAAATAATCTTACTATATTTTTAGGAGGATCAGTGATGACTTTACAACAGGCTCATGAGCTTCAACGCCGAGAACTTATATCTCTTCGTGCAGAGGTACAGTAAGTAACATTAATGGCAAGCCAAGGAATTAGCCAACAGTAGAAAAGGCTATTGGAGAATGGCGAAAGTCTTAAACCAAATTTTTTCGAATAAAATAATAGCCAAGTTAGGATATACATCCATGCTTGATTATTATCTAGTAGTCTACGAAAACTAAAGAACCGCCGTGTACCGAACGGTACGCACGGTGGTGTGAGAGGTCG
>ERZ1034873.1058-NODE-1058-length-11037-cov-3.196412_pt1 | contig 11037 bp, 12 predicted proteins | sample MGYA00520689_ERZ1034873 | MGnify/ENA primary metagenome ERZ1034873 (study PRJEB33766, sample SAMN09781722) | gut metagenome | biome: gut microbiome | host: Homo sapiens | place: Madagascar | study: EMG produced TPA metagenomics assembly of the PRJNA485056 data...
GACTTGCGGGCGTCGTGCTTGCCGCCCTGGGCATTCCCGACAAAATCAGGCAGTAAGCCGCTCGCTCATGCGGGGCGGGCCAGCGTCTAACCGGTGATGCGCGAGGCGCCTATCCTAAAAGCTCGGCGACTTTCCCCAAAAGCGGCTCGAAGCTCACGCCGCGGTTCTTGAAATCGGGCTGCTTGGCCGACACGATCATCGCGTCGTGCGTGAAGTCGCCCGCGAACACGACAGCGTCGCGTATGCTGCGACCAGCCATGACGGCCGCCATCAGGCAGGAGCAGTACAGGTCCCCCGTGCCGTGCAGCATGTAGGGCAAATACTCGTTCGCGGCCTCGAACATGTCGCAGTCCACGCCGCCCGCGAAGTTGCGGATGACGCTCTCGCCTTCGCGCTGGATGCCCTTGAGCACCACATGCTTGGCGCCCTTCGCAACGAGCGCATCGATCATGCGCGCCGCCTCGGCGTCGGAGATGTCGGTGCCGCACCAGTCGTCGCCGATGGGCTCGCCCAAGATGATGGCGGCCTCGGTGAGGTTCGGCGTCAAGATGTCGGCGCCGGCTGCAAGTTCGGCCATCGCGTCGCACAGCTCGGGCGTGTAGGTGGGGTAGACCTTGCCATGATCGGCCATAACGGGGTCGACCACGCGCAGCGCGTTCGGATAGGTGGCATACAGATCGCGAATGCGATCGACCTGTTCGGGCGCGCCCAGAAAGCCTGAGTACACGGCGTCGATCTCGACCCCGATGCCCTTCCACGCGTTCGTGTAATCTTCCATGATGTTCGTCGTGTCGTGCATGTACCAGCCGGGGAAGGCGGTGTGGCTGGAGAACAGCCCCGTCGGCACGGGGCACACGTCGCAGCCTGCGGCGGAAAGCACGGGAATCGCCACGCCGAGCGAGCATTTCCCGTACCCGCACAGGTCGTGGACGGCAGCGACGCGCGGGATGTAGTCGCCGTGCCGCTGGTAAAGGTGAAGGGTCTTAGCGTCTGCCATAGTTGAGTCGCTCCTCTTGCTAGTCGTCGTTCGATTCGTCTTCGTCGTCGAAGATCGACCAATCGTCTTCGCCCTTGGGCCTGTCGGCGAAGCGCTTGCGCGTGCGGCGCTCCATGATGACGCAGATGATGAGGCTCAAAACCAGGCAGATGCCGATAAGGCACCCAACGCCCGTCGGCGTTTCGAAAAGGAAATGGTAAAGCTCGTTGATGTCCATATGGTCCTCGTTTTGCTTCGGAGGTTGCGCTGGTTCGAGCACGCTGCTCAAACCGCATAAGCATATCGTGAAAAAGTATACACCGCCCCCTGCGCGCGAAGAATCCACGTTCGGGGAAGGGGGTAAGGGGTAAAAGTGATTTGCTTTGGTTATCGGGAAAGAAAGAGTTGCGCTCAGACAAACCATTGATACGGGCTCGAAACGCGCTCAGCTTCTTATCATGGTGACATAGGCTATTGGATTAGTTGAAGAAGGGGGTGAAAGAGAGTTTGCGTTGCCAAAAGACATGAACTTCTGTCGAATGGAATCCCATGAAGAAAAGGAATCTGGTGAAAGCGCTCCTGTGCTCTGCGTGCTCGATTGTCCTCGCGTTTAGCATGGTAGGGACAGCCCTGGCTTACAACTACCAGAAGGAATCGGGCTATCGCTATTGGTACGTCAATCCAACATACCGCTCCTACAATAAGGGCGCCTACAATCAAATGGGCTACTATTCAGCCAATTGCTATTCGTGGATGAACATTTCTAATTATGAACGTGTAGTTGGCGAAGAGGCCATGATATCTCAAGCAGGAGGAACGACGGGAACTGTTTGGGGGATCGAAGTGATGCACTGGGGAGAGGCTGAAACTAGCTGGGAAAATACTCCTCAGCATACGTATATCCGTTCAAGTCTTGAATGGGATATTGGCTATGGCGAAGGGGCTGCGGCCTGGGGATATGGGAAGGTTCGATCTGCGGATTGGACTATGAACGAGGTCACCTCGGACAATATCTTTCTTTTGACACTAGAAGACCCCGGAACGATTGTGTCGACGGAAGCTGATGAGACCGAGGTTTGGATTCCCGGCATGCACAACTTTGTTGGAGAGAATGGTCTGTTATATGGTGTTCCGTATACTGATGCCGAAGGAAAGATGGTCATGCCTGATATGGGGCGCGTTGAGGCGACGAACGGCAATATCGGATACATGGCGGTCGACAGTATCGAGACTGCGGTGTTCAATGGGGCAAAGTCGCCGTCCGAACAGATTGAGGCTGCGAAGCAGAATGCCATCGATGAAGCTAAGGCGTTTCGCTCTGCTTTCGCGGAATACTACGGCATTGATGCTTTGAGCGATGCCGCTGCTTATCAGTGCATTATAGACGTCCGTTATGAAGGGGGAGTTGAAAATGCTATTTCTGCTATTGAACAAGACACGAAGGAATTCATGCTCGAAGTGATCAGAGGGGATGTCGCGGTTCTTTCGAGCGATGAAGATGACACAGTCTCGAATCGTCTCGAGTCGCTGATCGGCTCGAACCCTTCCGGAGAATATGAGATTTCGGAAGAAGCTTTCGAAGAAATATTGGACATCGCGAAGCAGAGTATGATGGTTTCCGTTCCGGTCTATTCGGTCGAAGGGGATGTTATTGGGGAGTACTCCTTTGTAAGATTTTAGACGGCCTTGACCAATTGCTCTATCATGATTGATATTCAGTGAGCTGCGGAAAGGGGTTTCCTCGGTGAATATCGGGCAGATCGAGCATGCCGTCGAAGCGATTCGTCTCAACAGCTTTGCGCTTGCGGCGAAAGAACGACATATTTCGCCGCAAGCTCTGTCCAAAACGGTCTCTGAACTTGAGAGAGAACTAGGGATTCCTCTTTTCAAAAGAACGGGAAGAAGCATTGAGGCAACTCCCTTTGCGCGGGAATTCGAAGAGAAGGCTCGGCGCGTTCTCTTCGAATTCGACCAACTGAAAAAACTGCCGTCCACTTATCTCAAGGAGTCCTCCGAAGAGCGTATTTTCAAACTAGGGGTGTCGGATTCGTCGTATCGGGGCCTCACGCTTATGGAGCGTGATTTTTGCTGCTTGCGTGAAGAGGCGGGCATCGACATCAAGCTTTATCGCTCGTCAAGTGATTCATGCCTTTCCGCAATGAGGCAAGGCCTCGTTGACGCCATCGTGCTGCCGGGCGCCGCTAACGAGTTAGGTTTTCGCAACTTGTTGATTCACTCCGCGCAGGTAAGCGTGATTGTCGATAAGGACAATGCATTATGCAAGGAAAGGGGAATCTCCCTCGAAGAAGTCAGCGATTATCCGATTGCTTGCCCGCTCGACATTAGATTTGTTCGCCCCTTCATTGAGTCGCAGTTCCTTGTGAAGGGATTCGTTCCTCGCTTTGAATTTGTGGAGCCCCGATTCGAGGATTTCTTCTCGTTCCTTCGGCGCGGAGGAGTCGTCTTTGCTCGAAAGGGCGGGTCTATTCCCAAAGACGTGCCGAGCGTTCGGGAAGTTGCCCTCAGGGAAAGCGAGGCCTTTGCCATCCCGTTTTTTCTTGTTTGTAAGGCGATTGGTCCTTCTGAACCGTACGAGCTGATCGTTTCTTTCTTGAAGACGAAGCTTTTGGAGACAGCCTAAAGGCGTCTCTTCTTACAACCAGCCGACTTCTCACCTCTGAGAAAGGGGAATCTTATGAAGCGAATCGATTCTATATCATTCCCGAAAACCAAAGCTCGCTTGATATGCGCTTTCTCGCTGGCTTTGCTGCTGGCGCTTGTGTGCTTGAGCATTTTCGCGGGTTGCTCGCAGCAGAACGCCACCGATTCGCAAGGCTCGGGCGATTCTTCTGCTGGTCTGACCAAAAGCGCGGATTACGCGAACTCCGTCACGGTCGGCAAGGTGTCTTTGGCCTATCCGGACGGCTATTCCGTCGCCAAGGAATACGGCGCCGGGCAGTATGCGGGGAATTTCCCCGATGGCGTGAGCGATACCGCCTCGAAAATCTTGCTCAATGAAAGCGGGTCGGTCATGCTGACTGTCGTCGATGCTGACGATGCGAGTAAGGTCGGTCTTGAAGGGCTCGCGTCGTGGATAGAGGCTACCCCCGAACGCCTTCAGGCGATGAAGGAAACCCAGCCTGAGATGTACGAGTCGCTGAAGAACGTCGAGCGGGAAACGCCCGAGAAAACGACCGTCAACGGGGCAAACGCCCTTCGCGCCGTGACGAAGACGAGCAATACGACGGCGGTAACGTATTACCTTGAAAAGGACGGCGCGATCGCCGGGTACGTGTCGGTCACGCTTCCCTCCTCGGAATACAAGTCGAATGCGGCGGAGTACGAAAGCGTCGTCGCGACGGTGACCGTGGGTTAGGGCTGAACCTCGCGGCCGCATGGCGGAAAGTCGCACCCCGGCGAGAGAGGGGCTTCCGCGCCCACCCCGCTCGTGCTCACGCCTTTCTTTCTCCGCCTTCCGCTCGCCATGCGGTTGCGTGTGAAACCCGCGGATGCGCGCTTGCTTTTGCCGATTGGCGCTATACTGGTTCGACCGTATAAAACAGGTCCCTCGCGTCGCGATGCGCGTCGGGCCATCGGCCGAAGGCAAGAAGGAGCGCGTCTCATGTTAGACATCAAGTACGTCCGCGAAAACCAAGAAGCAGTCGCCGAGGCGATGAGGAACCGCAACGCTTCATGGGATGCGGAGCGCTTCTCAAGCCTCGATGAGAGCCGCCGCGCCGCCATCGTGAAGGAAGAGGCGCTGCAGCAGGAGCGCAACACCGCATCGAAGTCCATCGGCGAGATGATGCGCGAAGGCAAGAAGGAAGAGGCCGAGGCCGCCAAGGAGCGTGTCCGTGCCATCAACGAGGAGCTCGACGAGATCTCCGCGAAACGCGAGGCCATCGACGCCGAGCTCACCGACCTCATGCTGCATGTGCCCAACATCCCCTGCGCCGCGACGCCCGTCGGCAAGGACGAAACCGAGAACCCCGAGCGCCGTCGTTGGGGCACCCCGCGCGACTTCGCGGCCGAGGGCTTCGAGCCCAAGCCCCACTGGGATCTTGGCACTGACCTCGACATCCTCGATTTCGAGCGCGGCAACAAGATCTCCGGCAGCCGTTTCACCGTGCTCGGTGGCGCAGGTGCACGCCTCGAGCGCGCGCTCATCAACTACTTCCTCGACACGCACACCTCCCGCGGCTTCAAGGAATGGTGGCCGCCTGTGGTCGTGAAGCGCGAGACCATGGTGGGCACCGGCCAGCTGCCCAAGTTCGAAGACGACGCCTACCACGTGTCGGGCGACATGTTCCTCATCCCGACCGCCGAGGTCACGCTCACGAACCTGCACGCGGGCGAGGTGCTCGACGCCGACACGCTGCCGCGCTGGTACACCGCGTTCACCCCGTGCTTCCGCGAAGAGGCGGGCTCGGCTGGCCGCGACACTCGCGGCATCATCCGCCAGCACGAGTTCGACAAGGTGGAAATGGTGAAGTTTGCCACGCCGGAGGACTCCGACAACCAGCTCGAGAGCATGACCGCCGAGGCGGAATACCTGCTCCAGCAGCTCGGCCTTCCGTACCGCGTCATCTCGCTGTGCACGGGCGACCTGGGCTTCTCCGCGCGCCAGACCTACGACGTCGAGGTGTGGCTGCCCAGCTACAACGGCTACAAGGAAATCTCCAGCTGCTCGAACTGCGGCGACTTCCAGGCGCGCCGCGCCAACATCAAGTACCGCGACCCGGCGAACTTCAAGGGCTCGCGCTACCTGCACACGTTGAACGGCTCCGGTCTGCCCGCGGGCCGCACCATGGCCGCTATCATGGAGAACTACCAGCAGGCTGATGGCACCATCAAGGTCCCTGACGTTCTCGTTCCCTACATGGGCACCGACGTCATCAAGCCGGTGGAATAACGAGCGTGGATTCTCACAACCAACAACGCGCGGGCGCTCGTTCGTCCGCGCGCACGGGGGGCGCACCGTCGCGCGATCGCGGGGGCGCCCCCCGTCCTTCTGCGGCCAAGAAGCGCAAGAAGTGGCCTTTCGTCGTCGCCGGTGCCGTGGTGCTCGTTGCGGTGGCTGTGGTCGTCGCCTTCTCCTGTTGGCGCTGGACGTTCGCGAACGACGCGCAGGATATCCAGGGCACGTGGTACATCGCCGGCACGCAGAAGACGGTCGACGTCACGGCCGACGGCATCAAACTCGCCGATGACGTCACCTATTCCTACACGATTGACGAGGGCGCGAAGACGCTTTCGCTCACCTTCGGCAACATGGAAGGCGAGGCGCGCTATCGCTTCTCGCTCGACAGACAGACGCTTGCCTTGCGAGACGGGGAAACTACCTGGGGCGATTCGCTTTCTGAGGACATTTCGTGGACGATTGCCGCCCTCGGTCGCGCCATCCAGGGAGAACAGGCGAGCCCCGAACTCTCGGGCGATTCGACCATGGTTCTCACGCGTGCCCCGCAGGCCTCGTGATGGAGGTCATCCGCGCGTCGCGCATCTGCGTGCGCCCCCAGCGCATCGAGGCGAACGTCGACGTCGCCGCGGGCTTCCGCACGACGACGCCCGAGCTCGTCTCTCGCATCTGCGCGCGCTTCCCCAACCTGGTGCACCATACATGCGTGAACGACGAGGGGCCTACCTTCGGCGCGGTGATCGATCATACGCCGTTGCCCCACTTGCTTGAGCACCTCGTCATCGATTTGCAGGTGGCGGCCGAAAAAAGCGCTACCCTGTCACAAAGCTTTACGTATGTTGGAACGACGCGGTGGCTCGACGAGGCGCAGGGCCTCGCGCGCGTGGAAGTGAACTTCACGGACGATTTGGTGGCTCTGCGTGCTTTCAAGGATGCGCTCAGCGCGATAAACGAGGCGGTGGTACTCTAGGCACCATGACTACAGCACACATGAAATTCGACCAAACGAGCGACAAAATCGCCGACCGCGTGAGGAATTTGCGCTCGAGCGCCGTGCGCGACCTCTTCGCCGCGGCGGTTCGCCCGGACATCATCTCGCTTTCCGGTGGCATGCCCGACGTGTCGCTCCTTCCGCAGCGCGCCATCCAGAAGGCGGTGCACGCCGCCGTCACCGACGAGCGTGCTGTCGCCCTGCAATACGGCTCGACCAACGGCCGCCTCGAAACCCGCCAGGTGCTTTGCGACATCATGCGCGACATCGGCGTGCGCGTGAAGCCCGACGAGATGCTGCTCACTTCGGGCGCGCAGCAGGCGTTGAACCTGCTCGGTGAGACATTCCTCGACAAGGGCGACATCGTTTTGGTGGAAGGCCCCACCTACTTGACGGCGCTTTCCGCATTCAACGCCTACGAGCCCGAAATCCATCCCGTGCCCTTCGACGACGAGGGCATGCGCATGGATCTGCTGGAAGAGGAACTCAAGCGCATCGGCAAGGGCAACAAGCGCCTGAAGATGCTCTACACCATCCCCAACTTCCAGAACCCGGGCGGCGTCACCATGACGGGCGAGCGCCGCAAGCGCCTGATTGAGCTTTCGCACGAGTACGACTTCCTGGTCATCGAGGACGACCCCTACGGCCGTTTGCGCTACGAGGGCGGGCATATGGTTCCGCTGAAGGCGCAGGACGACCGCGTCATTTACCTGGGCACCATCTCGAAGATCTTCGCGCCGGGCCTTCGCATCGGTTGGATCTGCGCGCCCGTTGACGTGCTTGCGCGCATCAGCCTGGTGAAACAGGGTGCCGACCTGTGCGGTTCGACGTTTGACCAGGTCGTGGTAGAGCATTACTTCACGGAGACGCCGTGGCAGCGCACGCTGCAGAAGTTCATCAAAACCTACGGCGAAAGGCGTGACGCCATGCTCGCCGCGCTCGAGGAATATTTCCCGCCCGAGGCGTCCTGGACGCACCCCGAGGGCGGCTTTTTCCTGTGGGTTACGCTGCCGAAATACGTCGACACGGGCAGCATGCTCGCCGACGCGCTCGAGGCGGGCGTGACGTTTTGCCCGGGCGACAGCTTCTACGTCGATGGCGTGACGGGCAGAAACTGCATGCGCCTGAACTTCAGCTACGAAACGCCCGAGAACATCACGGAGGCGATTCGCCGCCTTGCGAAGGTTATCGAGGAGCGTTTGGAACTCTATCGCGCGTTCATCGACGCGGGCGCCATCAAGGTGCCGGAAGAATAGCGGCAAGCATTCCGCGCCGTGTGCTCGCGGCGCTATCGAAAGGGAACAACATGGGTCTCAAAGTTGCAGTTTTGATGGGCGGAACCTCGTTTGAGCGAGAGTTTTCGCTGGCCAGCGGCAAGAACGTGTGCGCTGCGCTCGAGGAAGCCGGGCACAAGGTCGTTCCGCTCGACACGACGCGCGAGCTGGTGCCCACGCTGCGCAGCGAGCGCCCCGATGTGTGCTACAGCGCGCTTCACGGCAAGCACGGCGAAGACGGCTCCATCCAAAGCCTGCTCGAGCTCTTGGGCATCCCCTATGTCGGGTCCGACGCGCTTGTGTGCCGTCGCGCGCAGAACAAGGACTCGCTGCATGCGACGATGGAGGCGTATCGCGAGCTCACCGACGAGCCGGCGGTCGCTTCGTGGCCGCAAGGCATCTGCATCGCGCGCGACGCCTTCAAGGATATGGGTGCAGCGACGGCGCTTGACCTGGTGGAAGAGCGCGTTCACGGAGGCTATCCCGTGGCGGTGAAGCCGGCGCATGGCGGATCTGCGATGGGCGTGCACCGCGTTGACGACATCGACCATCTGGGTGAGGCGATCCTCGATGCGCTTTCCTACGATGATCATGTGGTTATCGAGCAGTGGATCGAAGGCGTTGAGCTGGCGGTTTCCGTCATCGGCACCGGTTGGGACGCTCATGCGCTGCCCCCGGTGGAGATCGTTCCCAAGCGCGGGCTCTATGATACCGCCGCCCGCATGGATGCGAGCTTGGTCGACTACTACGCGCCGGTGCGCAACGAGTCGCTTTCCTCGAACGAGGCCGACGCCCAGGCGATCCGTGCGGAAATCGAGCGCGCGGTTTTGGAAGTGTATCGCGCGTACGGCCTTCGCGACCTGGGCCGCATCGACCTCATTTGGGACGGCGCCCAGGCGCGCGTGATGGAGACCAACGTGTCGCCCGGCATGACGGAGACCTCGCTGTTCCCCGCAGCCTGCAAGGCGAGCGGTCTGAGCTTGTCCGCTGTGCTGAACGAACTGGTCAACAACGCGAAAGAGCGCGGCGCCGTCTTCTGCTAGGCGGTCTGGTGACAATCTAGCCGTTAGGAAAGGCCCGTTCGCGGGCCTTTCTTGTACCCAAAGCGCGCCTCCTCTTCAACGAAACGGCAACCGATTAGTGGAGGGGTCGCGATTTTAGGCGGCGTTGTCTCGCAAGCACCTATAATGAGCGCATCGAGAAAACATCTTGAAGGAGGCCGTTATGGGCAACAAACTCGGAGTTTTTCTGGCAGGCGGTCTTGTCGGCGCGGTCGCAGCGCTTCTGTGTGCCCCGCGCACGGGCAGTGAGACTCGCAACATGGTAGCCGAGAAGGCGAACGCCGTGTGGGGCGAAGCTCAGGAACTGGGAGCCCAAACCGCCTCCACCGCGCAGCAGGTTGTGGAAGACGTCGCAGGTGCGGACGCCGCAGCGCGCACGCAAACGTTCGCGCAGGACGCCGTCGCCAAGGGCCAGAACGTCGTTTCTGCCGTCGCCTCGAAGGGGCAGGAAATCTACGGCGCAGCCGCTTCCCGCGTGCAAGAGGCGAAAAGCGGCGTGAAGCTCGCTCCCGACAGCACCGACGACCTCCGCGAGAAGATCGAGGCCGCTCGCGCCCGCATCGCCGCGCAGGTTGCCAAGAACGCCGAGGAGTCTGCGGCCGCGGCTTCCGAGGAGATTCCGGTCGAGGTCGCTCAGAGTGAGGCGCCGGCTGCGGGTGCTTCCGAAGGTGAACAGGCGTAACGAACAGCAGGACGACGCGCTCGCACCAAGAGCGCATGTGAAAGGGGCGCAATGCTCGTGTGCGGTTTCCACCGCGCACAGCGCGCCCCTCTGATTTTCCGGGGACGAAATGGCAAGCAATCTCATCACTACCAAGGAACTCTACAACGTTCGAGTCATGGGCGGGAAGAACGCGTCGAAGCGCATCGGCAAAGTGCGCGCGTTCGTCTACCACCCCAAGGAGCGCCGGTGTGTCGGCATCATGGTCAAGCGCCCCGACTTGCTCTGGATGTTCCACCGCAAGGACCTGTTCGTCTCGCTTGACGGCTTCGAGTTCGAGGACGGGCGCGTCGTTTTGTCCGATGACTCGAAAACGCGTGACAAAGCGGCTTGCAAGGCGATTGACGTGCGTTTGGACGACTGCGTCATCTGGGGCGGAATGCCTGTGGTCACCGAGTCGGGCGCGACGCTCGGCACCGTTGGTGTGGTGACGTTTAGCCTGGTGACAGGCAAGGTCGAGTCTTTCTTGGTCGATACGGGGGCGACGGCAAACGCGCTTTTGGGCACGCGCTCGGTCCCAGGCGATCTCGTGCTGGGGTTTCGCCGCGGCATCGGTTGCGCGCTTGCAGGGGAATACGAGGGATCGGACGAGAATCCCGTCCTCGGCGCCATTCTGGTGAAGGACGAGGCGGCCGAAATCGCGGTTGAAGGGGGCGCTGCCGAGAAGGCGGGTGCCGCCACCGCTGTCGCCATGGACAAGGCGCATACCGCGGTCGATAAGGTAAAACCCAAGGTCAATGAGGCTGCGCACGTCGCTGGTGACGCGGTGAACAAGGGTGCGTACGCGACCGGCAAGCAAATCGGCAAGGCGACGGGTATGTTCTCCGAGTTCAAGGAGGAGTACGAAAAGGCGCGCGGCCCCAAGCCCGAGAAGCGTTCGGCCGACGAGGAAGCTCTTGCCGTTGACGACGTTGAAGAGGACGCAACCGAGGTCGTCCCCGATGAGGTCCCGAAGAAGAAGCCGGCGAAGAAGGCCTCTCAGGATTCGGCGTCAGAGGGAATCGGGCGCGCAGTTGGCAGCCAGCTCAAGGCTGCCGGCGGCATGTTCTCGGCGTTCAAAGAAGAGTTCGACAAGGCTCGTCGCGACGACTAGGTG
>ERZ1034873.1062-NODE-1062-length-11005-cov-3.464384_pt1 | contig 11005 bp, 9 predicted proteins | sample MGYA00520689_ERZ1034873 | MGnify/ENA primary metagenome ERZ1034873 (study PRJEB33766, sample SAMN09781722) | gut metagenome | biome: gut microbiome | host: Homo sapiens | place: Madagascar | study: EMG produced TPA metagenomics assembly of the PRJNA485056 data...
GCATTAGCATAGGCCTTGGCACTTGCCGCGCGCGCATCCGAAGCACTGTTGCGGTAAGCCACCGTAGCAAATACCGCTAAAATGCCGATAATCGTGGCCGCAATCAAAAGTTCTATTAATGTAAAACCATTTCTCTTCATAAAATCCCCACTAATACAGTATTGCGCAGTTTTGCCCCTTTGTCAAGTTTAGTTTTTGGGAATACGCTTGATACTTCCGCTACGCAAAAAAGTCGCCTGGTAATATTGGCCTGCCGTCGGACTGTTTGCTACCGTTTGCAAAGTGCTGTCTTCCATACAGGCCACCACTCCGGCATTGTTATTACAACAATTAGAGGAGGATGCTGTATTCACCGGGCAAGCGTAAAATTTATAGCCCTTATAGATACTAGTAGAGGTATTATCAAACGGAATCGGAGACATATATTTGCGCGCCACCAAGGCCCTTTGATAGTTCGAAGACGAAATCACCGCATCCGCCGCCAAGGTTCCGTTCATATTGGAATACGTTACCTGTTGGGCAGAAGACGGAAAAGCATATCCTTCCGATTGCAACGTGCGCAGACCGTTGCCCAAGTCCATAAGCACCCCTTGGGCCGCCAAATAGCGGTTTTTATCCTGCGTTTTTTTGTAGGCCGGCACGGCAAATACCGCAACAGACACCGCAATCACCACTACAATCAGAACTTCCAATAATGTAAAACCTTTCTTCATACTTTCCCCCGATTAGTTGCCGCCGATTTGGGACAACTTGAAGATAGGCAAGAAGATAGAGGCTACAATGATACCAATCAGCGCACCGACACCACAGATTAAGATAGGGTCAATCACCGCGGAGAAACGGGCAATAAACTGGTCCACGTTATCGGCATAGAACTTGGAAAGCGTGCCAATAATGCTGGGCAGTTTACCAGATTCCTCGCCCATCAGCATCATTTCCGTCATCAAGCCGGGGAATACCCCCGTAGCGCGAAACGATTCGGAAATGGCCTTACCGGCCGCAACTTCCGTGCGGACGTGCTTCAAAGCGTTTTGGATGATGACGTTTCCGTCAAAGGATTCTTCCAATACCAAGATAGCGTTCAAAATAGTTACACCGCTTTTAAGCAGGGTACAAAGCGTGGAAAGCATCCGGTCGTAATAAATGTTTTTAAGGAAGTTACCAAACAGCGGCATTGAAAGTAAAAACGCGTGCCAACGTTTTTTGCCGTCCACAGTTTTGATGTAGAAGCGGAACGCCACAAACAGAGCAATCGCGGAGACAATAATCAAAATACCGTTATTGATAAGCAAACTGGACACGTTTAATACGACAACCGTAATCATCGGCAAGTCAATATTAAAGTCCTTAAAGATTTGCGCAAATGTCGGCACGATACCCAAAATAAAGTAAATAAGCACGCCGACAGAGGCCAACATCAAAATAGCCGGGTACGTTACGGCCGTGATGATTTTGCTCTTCATCCCTTCCTGCGTTTTGGTATAGAGCGAAATCTGCATCAAAGTATCCGCCAATTGGCCACCCACTTCACCCGCCTGAACCAAAGACAGCCAAATATGGCTGAACGTCTTGGGATGTTGGGCAAGCGCGGAGTGCAAAGACTGACCGCCTGCAATATCCTTGGCCACTTGCGTAAGCACATAACCTAATGTGGGGTTGGAAGCGTATTCACCCAACAACGATACGGCGCGCACGAGCGGCACACCGCCGGCAATAAGTGTGGATAACTGTTCGGCAAAGAAGGCCAAAACATGGCCGGGCACTTTACCGCCTCTCTTTCTAGCCGGGCCACCGCCCCCAAACAAACCACCGTTTCCTTCCTGCACGTCCAACACTAAATACCCTTTGTTTTGAAGGGCGAGAATTACCTTTTCGCGGTTGTCCGCCGACACGGAACCTTTAATGGTTTTGCCGTTAGCATCTCTGACTGTATAAGTATATTTTTGCATAAACCCTCTGTTATTCGTCTGATGTCGTAATACTCAAAATTTCATCTACCGTCGTTTGCCCGCGGATGACTTTGTGCCACCCGTTTGCACGCAGGTTGAGCGAGCCGGAGCGTTCCGCCGCCCGTTTCAACTCCACGAGGTCCTGCGTTTTATAAATAATATTACGCATTTCCTCCGTCATACGATATACTTCGTAAATGGCGCGGCGGCCCATAAACCCAGTGCCGAAGCACTTGGGGCAACCGACAGACTTGAAAAATGTCCAAGAATTTTGGTCGTGCGGGTTCAAATGTCCCTCTTTAATGATACGCTGCAAGGTGGACGGATCCGGGATATGCGGCACTTTGCAGTACGGGCAAAGGATACGCACCAAGCGCTGCGCCGCCACCAACGCCAAAGAGGAGGCCAGCAAGAACGGTTCCATACCCATATCAATCAAACGGGGCACGGCACCCAAAGCTTCGTTGGTGTGAAGCGTGGAAAGCACCAAGTGGCCGGTTAAGGCCGCCTTCAAGCAGGCTTCGGCAGTTTCGTTATCGCGGACTTCCCCCACCAGAATTACGTCCGGGTCCTGACGTAAGAACGAGCGTAAGCCCGCCGCAAACGTAAGGCCAATGGCCGGCTTTACCTGCACCTGGCTAATACCCGCCAGTTTGTATTCCACCGGGTCTTCCAATGTCATAAAGTTTAACTCGGGGGTGCGGATGGTTGTCAGTACCGCGTTTAACGTGGTAGATTTACCGGAACCGGTAGGCCCCGTCAAGAAAATCAGCCCGTGCGGCAAGTTGGCCGCTTCCAAGAAGGCTTTTTTCTGGTCCGGTTCAAACCCCAGTTTATCCACGTTCATTTCGCTCGTACCTTTATCCAAAATACGAAGCACCAGTTTTTCGCCATATACCGTCGGGCAGACAGATACACGGACTTCAATGGAACGGTTTTGGTAGCGGATAGTAAAACTGCCGTCCTGCGGCAAGCGTTTTTCCGCGATATCCAATTTAGACAAAATTTTAATACGGGAAATAATGGCGTTTACAGACTCTTTGGCCGGGGCCGTGCGTTCGTACAAAGACCCGTCAATACGGAAGCGCAAACTTACGCGAGCATCAAACAGTTCCAAATGAATATCTGACGTGCGCTCTGTAATGGCCTGGCGCAAAATAGCGTTTACCTGTTTTACATACTGCGAAGCACTAGGCGAAACTTTATCCAAGTCCAAAAAGCCCGACACATCCACATCGTCGTCGCTTTCTTCGTCGGCCACCTCCACTTGGGGTTTGGCGGCTTCGTTCATTACTTCTTCCAACAGGTTTTTGTTAGAATAGAAAGTATCAATTACGTTTAAAAGTTGGCTTTTGCTGGCTAAAAAGGGTTGCACCTGCTTACCGGACATCATTTTGATATTTTCAAGCAGGAACACATTGGTCGGGTCCAACACCGCTACCGCGAGGGAGTCATCCTCCACGAACAACGGAATAACCATATTTTCACGGGCGAATTTTTCAGGAATAATATCCTGCAAATTCTGCTCTTTTTCCGGCACTAAAATACCGTTTTCCTTAGAAGCGTAGGGAACCGCAAAATGTTTAGAGAGCGCCGCCGTTACCTTTTCTTCGGACGCAAAGCCGAACTTGATAACGGCCTCCGCGAACGTTACGTTGTTTTGTTTGGAGAACAACATCGCACGCTTGACTTGATCTTCATTTAAGGTGCCTTGTTCTACCAAAATCTCACTTAACTGTTTTGCCATTTCCTAATCCTCTATATTGCTTGCTTTTGATACTGTCCGCCCCCAGTTTATCACCGGGGGCGGTTAAAGAATTAACTATTCCGCCAAAATGGTCGGGGTAATGAAGATGACCAAGTCGGTGGTGCTTTTAGATTTGGTCTTGCTCGTAAACAGCCAGCCCAACAGAGGGATATCGCCCAAGAGCGGTACTTTGCGGGTCTGGTCCGTTTCACGCGAAGTGAGCAGACCGCCGATAACGACCGTTTGGCCGTTCTTCACGCGGACCAAGGTGGAAGCCGCGCGGGTGGTAGTATCTTTGGAGAAGTCAAAACCGGAACTCACCAAGTCGGAGTAAGAAGGCTGCACATACAGCGTTACATAGCCTTCGCGGTTTACCTGCGGGGTAACCTGCAAGGTAAGACCGACGCGTTTTCTTTCCGCCGAGGTGGTGGTCATCCCTTCACCGGAACTGCTACCCGACTGGCTCATCGTCTGGCCGACGGTGGCATCCGTAGAGGTGGTGATGGTGGCCGTTTTGTTGTTCAAGGTTACCACTTTCGGTTTACCCAAATATTTGGCTTCACCGCGGGTCAGTAAACTTTTCAGCACAATGTTAAAGGCCGAGAAGTCCAACAAACCACCCTTATCTTCGCCTTCGTCGCTAGAAGAGGAGGAAGAACCGGAACCGGAGCCGGAACCGGAACCAGAGCCGGAGGAACCGCTGTTCAACTGGTCCTTGCTCGGGAAAATATAGTTCCAACCTTTCACGCCTTGGCCTTTAATATATTCCAAGTCCACTTTGCGTTTGGGAGCCGTCATAGAAACCATTGCGCCGTCGCTTCCGCCGTATTCAAAGCCGAGGCTCAAACCGCTCGTCTTGCTGACTTCCACGATTTGCGCTTCAATCAAAATCTGCGGGGGTTTAATATCCAACTCGGCCAAGATGTTTTCCACTTGCGGGAATACTTCGGCCACGTCGGTAATAATCAATTTGTTCGTGCGGGGATCCACGGCAATCTTACCGACCGGGGAAAGCATACTTTTGACAATTGTCGTAATTTCTGCACCGCCACTGTAAGAGTCGGAACCCGAACCGGAGGAAGATCCACCCAAGTTCAAACCGGTAGAATCACCGGACGAACTGGAAGAACTGCTAGAAGACACATCCTGCGGCATAATGCTGTTGAGTTCGCTCTGCGCGGAACCAACGCCTTGCAGGGAAATATAACTAAGGGTATAAATCTTAGTAATGGTATCCGGGGCATCATTGGAGCGTTTGGTTACGACGTAACTGTCGCTCTTGCCGATGCGCTGATAAGCCAACCCTTGCACGCGCAAAAGCGTATCCAACGCTTCGCGTACCGTTACACGTGTCAGCGAAGCCGTCACTTTTTTATTGGCGAATTCCTCGCTCATAATAAAGTTGATTTTGGCTTGCGTCGTGATACTGTTTAAGAACGCCGATATCGGTACGTTGGAAACGCGGATGGACACTTTGCGGTCCAAAGGCGAGGACGCTTCGGTTTCTTTGTACAGTTCGGATTCGCCATTCAACTTTACCGTTGTATCTTCTGTTACAGCGATAGTGTTGTCGCTAGGTAAGGATTGCCGGGATTTTTGGGCAAAGGCATTGCCACCCAAACTCACAGCCGCCACACACGCCAGCGCAACTGCTAAACGATTTGTCATCTATCCTCCTATAATTTTTCCTAAATGATTTGATTACAACTGCATTTTACGAACAAATTTATGACCCTTGTAAGAAAACACGACGGAATCTGGACGGACTTCCACAATCCGCGCGCCATAAATGCTTTTTCCTACGGTGTAAATCTTACTGCCGATAAAAACCTCTTGTCCGATAATACCGCCGATTTTAATGCGGTTTCTAACCTCACGGGTCGGGTCTTTAATGCGGGCGAGTTCCAACTGACGCAAGCGTTCTTCTTCTTCGCGTTTACGTCTTTCTTCGGCGAGTTTGCGTTGGCGTTCCGCTTCAATAGCGGCCAAACGCTGTTGCTCGCGGAATTGCAAGAGCAAAAAGTCATCGGGCGATAAGGTCGGATCGCGGCGGGACTTGGGGTTATACACCACACGCGGGGCCGCGGCCTCCTCGGGCTTTTCGGCTACTTCTTCACGCGGGGCAACAAAACCTTCCCCCTCTGCGGCCGGCACAGCCGGAGCGTCACCCGCAGCGGGCAACACAGGTTGTGCGCCTTCTTGCGGAACCTGGGGCGTTGCGTCAACAGCAACCTCTCCCGCTTGCGGCAAGGCTTCCACCGACACGTCCGCCTGGGCGGCCAAGGCTTTTTGCGCCTGTGGGGCTACCGTACCCGTCATATCCTTTTTGGCAGAGGCACGGCGGCCTTTGCGGGCCGTTTTTTGCGCTTGCGCAAACGGCACGCAGACAAAAGCCAAAAGTGTAAATAAACAAATGAGTTTCTTCATTATTTTTTACCTCCTTTTCTCTTGGAGGATTTTTGGGTCTGCTGCTCTTGGATTATTTTATCATAATCTTTAAAGAGACCTTTGGCAATTTTTTCTTTCGGGAAAATGGTGTTAAAGCGCATAGACACTTTATTTACACCCAATTTGCTGGCTTCCTGCTGCTTGGCAATGGAAAACTCGGTAACTTTGATGTATTCATCCAAGTTTTCAATGCCCGCCAAGAACTCGGCAAACGGCGTAAAGCCCATTTCCGTATTTACCCGCAGAGAAGCGGCAACAAAGGTGGAATTACTTGTATCCTCGGTCTGTTGCCCTTCAATTTGGGGCGTAATATTAGCGGCCTTAAAAATACCCAAAATTTGGCTGAGCAACCATTCGTTTTTGGATTCAATATTCGGGAACTTCGGCTCCAAGGACAAGAGTTTCGTCTTGTTGGCCTGATATTCCTGCTCGCTGGTTTGCTGAACGCGGATAGCATCTACCTGCCCATTAAAATTGCGGACTTTGTCATCAAACTTGCCGTTGGCATAGCGCAACAGCAAGAATACAACCAACACCGCCACAAACTGTTTGACGAAGAGTTTTACGTTCCCTTCCTGCGCCACCGTTTGGATGTCTTGGAAGCCCTTTTTCAGGTTTTCCTGCATTTTAGCCGCTTTTTCTTTCATATCTGCTGCCATAATTAGCGACCTCCTTCCTGCTGCTGACTTCCGCAGGTGAATACGAAACTGGTTTCCGTGCCGGCCGCAGAAGAGGAGTCATTACCTCTAGATGAGTTTCCGCCCGCCGTGCCCGCTACATTTGGATAGCGGATATTGGCTTTTTCGCCACAGATTTTTTTGAAATTGGGCTGTTGGACAAGTTTATCTCTAAACTGGTTACCCAAAGCCAAGTCGGCGCGTCCGTCTTTACTGGTTTTAATAGCCCCTTCCAATACAATGTTGCGGGCCTCGCCGCCTTTGGACGGGAACGGGTCCGTATAGGAAAACTTGGTAATCCACATTTCCTGCGGAATCGTATCCACCACTTCCATAATTACAGGCGTAATAACATGGTCAAACTGCAACATTTGCTGTAAGTTGGAGTTTTGGCTCTTCATTTTGCTCAAATTGCTTTGAATTTGACTGGCAGTTAAGCCGTCAAAATCGGCAATCGTCTGCGTGGCAGATGCCTTGGTTTGGCGGAGATTTTTCTCAGCGCTCTTTACACCTAAGTAGCCTTTGCCAATAAGAAGCAACAAAATAACAATCAGCACTGCGGACACTTTCCAAGCAGTCAAACTGGCGTTAAATTCATAATCGCTTAAACGGTTGCCTTTGGTAAAGTCCAAATCCGGCGTTTTGTGATCGTGGAATTTAATACTCGCGCCAATGGCGGCAATTTCCCCCGCCGAGCGCGTTTCAATTCCGTAAACCTCGCTTAAATTCCATTTGCGTACCGGTTTTTTGGAGTCGGCTTCCAGCGCGGGAATCCACGGGTCCACATCCGTACCCACAATAACGGCTTCTTCAAAGGGATCCTTTTCCAACTGTTTGGCCACAAATTCCGTGCAGTTGGTGATTTCAAAGCGGCGGCGTTCCGCCGGCAAAGAACCCGAAATTTCCACCTCGCGCAAGAGAACAGGAGCGTTTTCATTTAAGAAAACAAAACTCGCCAAGTCCTTGCCGAAGAAGGAATAAATACGTCCGCCGTTGCCAACGGCTTCCTTGTCGCTATCGTTAAACGCGCGCCCCAGAGAAAGGCTGGACGGTTCCACTGATATAAGTTCCAATCCCACCGATTTCAATCCTTTGCGCAACCGTTCAATAATCTGCTGGGTAGTCATTGCAAACACTACGCCCAAGCGTTTTTGCTTGGTAGCGGCCGTTTCAAATTCGTAAACGTGATATGCGTATTCCGCTTTTTCAAACGGAAAATGGATATACTTGCGCGCTTGAAGAGGAATAGAACTCTTCCACATTTTGCGCTCAATAGCGGCCGGAATCACAAAGTGGCGCAGTAAACAAAACGAAGAAGCCAAACTGATAACCACGCGGTTGGTTTTCCATTTCTTTTTAGACGTTACTTTTTTCAAGGATTCCAACCAGTTATCCATAGCAAAGAACGCTTCGTTCAAATCTAATGGTTTTAACAAAGTTTTATCTACGGAATTAATCGGCACGCGCACCAAAGATTCCAGCACGGTTCCGCTGTCTTTTTTGGTGGTTTGCGCCACATACATTTCGTCAATGCCAATATAGATACCCAGGCAATCCGGGTGGGCATTCATATTTTGGCCGATTAACGCTTCCGTAATACTAGCAAGACTGCTACTCATACTCACCTCGGGATTAGTTGGCACTTCCGGTATTGTAATCTTCGTACGGCATATCGTACGGGTTATTTACCGGAGCGGTGGACGGTTGCGTACCATAGGCTTGCGCATCCGTCGGGGTATCATACGGAGAATAAGACTGTTGGGCAGACGGATAAGCCGTACCGCCAAGCGTATCGGGCGTATCCACCAGAGCGGGCGCCGTTACGTCCGTGGTGGGAGCCGTTGCCGTTTGGGCTTGCGTTTCTACCGGTTGTTCCGCAACTTCGTGGGCAGCACCCATAGTGCGGGTCGGTTTGGTCCACAAACGGTCCGTTTTATAATTGCAAGAGGGGCAAAGTTCGTCGCCCGTTACCTTTGTCTGGCAGGCAGAGGTGGTGCAGGAGGCGGAAGATGTCTTCTTCTGCGCCGAGCATTTAACAATTACGCGGCGGCGCAAGGTTTGTTTTTGTCCCTTTAAATCGGTTGCGGTCAATACCAAGGTATATTTGCCGCAGGGGAGTTCCGGCCCGATAATGCCTTTGCGTCCGTTCCATAAAATCTGATGATAAACGGGTGTAAAGCCTTCCAACTGGCGGACAACGTAATAGTTGCCGTCGCGCCCGTGCTGAACGACCTGCAAGAGCCAATTATCAATCGGGTTTACCGTTTCCAATACGGAGAAATCCACCGCATATGCTTCGCCCAACGAACGGTCAATGGCGTGGCATTGGGGAACAATCGCCATACTTAAAAGCGGGGCCTTTTCGTTGCCTTCGTTCTTTTCCATACGGGTCGGCAATTTGGCGGTATAATCAAACACGATAGAAAGCCCGTTTAAATTTGCAAAGCGGGCCGGCGGTTCTTGGTCGGCAAGACCCAGATTGTAATGCAATTTCCCTTGGGAAATACCGCGGTTTACAAAATAAGAGTTAAGTGCCATTGCCTGGCGGATACCCGCCAATGTTACATCGTCGGTATAAGAGCCGGGCGGCAAAATAACATAACCCGCGCCCTGCACCAAGGCTAGCATTTCGTAAATGCTGTTTAAAAGAGGCAAGGCTTCGGGGCGGAATTTGTTGCCGTCAAAAAGGACATCGGCATCAATATCCAAGGCATCCGGCATATTGTCGCGGAAATAGAGATGTACGCCCTTAGCGGCATTGATTTTTTCAATAGCGGCGGCGGTCATAGAATCCAATTTTTGGTTGGTATATAATTCGCGCGCTTCCACGGCTTCGGGAGAGGTCAAATCGGTAAAGGTGGAATCAGCAGACGAGGTCAGCGTGCCTTCTTGGCGCGGAGTAGCGCCCAAAGCAGCATCCGTTACAGTCTGCGTTTGATTGGCAATCGCTTGTTCATCCGCATTTTGTGCAGCCGTTCCGGCGGAGGTATCAGCCACAGCCGTGGTTTCAATGGCGGCTTCGTTCACGTCTGCGGCGGTTTGCAAAGCATCTTGGCGCGCCTGTGCGGCGGCTTCCTGGGCGGCCAAGCGTTGCGCTTCAATGCGGTCCGTCAACGCCTGTTGTTGGGCGTTCACGTCGTTTACTAAACCTTCCTTGGCAGCGGCGGCCTGGGCTTTCTGTTCCTGCGCTTTGGCCTGTGCTTCTTGGGCGGCAAGTTGAGCCTGCTGTTGGGCCTCGGCTACGGCATCGGTGGCGACGTCGTCAAGCGTTTTCACTTCGCCTTCTTTAAAGTTTACATCCACTTCCACCGGGGTTTGAATACCGCCCACGCGGTTATGGATTAATTCCACATATTTGTTGGCTTCGGCCACTTGGTCTTTATCGCCGTGAACCATCACGTCAATAAAATAATCCATTGCTTCGCTGTCTTTATTTTTTTCATACAGCGAAATACCCTTTGCCAACTGTTTGGCGGGAGAGGCCGCATAAACCAGCGTTCCCCCCGTCAACAAAAAGCATAAGAAAGAAACGGTCAAATAACTAAATATTCTATTTGTTTTCATTATTGATTTTCCTGTCCCTTGCGTTAATAATGGGTTTACCCTGCAACACACAGATACTAGAATTATAGCAATTTAGCGCGGTTTGTAAAGCAACTTTTTTATAAACGCAAAAAATTGTCCTTATCCAAGGGCTTTTAGGCGTGCCGTAGCAGCCGAATTTTGCGGATAATAAAACAGCGCATCTAACAAACAGCGTTTGGCATTTTTTACATCCTCTGCCTTGCGGTAGAGCGTGGAAAGCGCAATATTGGCCCACAAGTCGTCCGGATGTTCTTGAAGCAGGCGGTCCAAAACCTCCTTGGACTTAATATCATTGCCCGAAAGCGACAAGATGCGCGCCAACAAAATCGGCCCGTTGGTATCCTCGGGGAATTCTTTTATATAGTTTTCCACATCACTACGCAGGCGGTGTTGGTAAAATTCGGACATTTTTTCAAACTTGTCCGCTTTTTCCTGATACCGCTGCAAGCGCCGTGCCTGTGCCAAAATAGCGGGCTTATCCTTGCTTTTTCCGTACAGTGCGTCCAAACGAGAGAGGAGTTCCTTATCCAACGTATCCACCGTCAGCCCACGTTTATAGCGCTAAAAACGTCTATAAACGTGGGCTGACGGTGGATACG
>ERZ1034873.1066-NODE-1066-length-10967-cov-5.983596_pt1 | contig 10967 bp, 10 predicted proteins | sample MGYA00520689_ERZ1034873 | MGnify/ENA primary metagenome ERZ1034873 (study PRJEB33766, sample SAMN09781722) | gut metagenome | biome: gut microbiome | host: Homo sapiens | place: Madagascar | study: EMG produced TPA metagenomics assembly of the PRJNA485056 data...
TCATATCGTTCCTTTTATTTTAAAAACCTGGTGTCACATCATTGATTAATGTACACAAAATCGTTTCCGGTCAGAAAAAAGCATTGTCTAAAAATTTTTCAGATTTGAAGCTATGGTTCACATATTTTTCCAGATACCGTGTCAGAATCTGTTCGAGCCGCTCTAAGACCTGATCGGATACGGTAAAAGTATACAGCTTTTTCAGATCCGTGCTGATAATATATTGCAGGGTATACAACGTGGATTCATCTAACCGGATCTCCTGTTCTCCTCCCTGACAGGACGCACAGACCACGCCTGCCTTTGCCACCGAAAAAGCAGTCAGTTTCTCCTTCTTCTTACAGCACTGGCAGGAAAATACATTCGGATAGATTCCGTTTATCACCAACATCTTCAATTCAAAAATACGACGGATCAGACGGTTCGGGATCACATTTTTCCCGATCGCTTTCATGGTAAGATATAAAAGCTTCAACACTTCCTTTTCATCCATGTTTTCCTGTGTAAAATAATCTGCCATCTCCAAAAAATAGAATCCGAAATATGTATTATCCAAATCCATCGTCAGTTCCCTGAAATAACAGTCGATCTCTGCCTTGTACAGATTATAGGAACTTCGTCCCTCGTAGAGTTCAAACCTGCCAAACACAAAAGGTGCACTGGCTGCTAAAAGTGGACTGTTCAAACGCCTGGCACCCTTTGCAAATGCAGTGATCCGTCCCCGTTCCTTTGTCAGAATCGTTACCCGCTTATCATATTCCCCAATGGGCATGGTCTGTAGTACCATTCCGGTCAGAATAACGTTCTGCCCCATGCTCGTTTTCACCTCTCATGTCCCTTGACACCGGCCGTTCTCCATGTCTCCGATAATCCAGATAATCTGCAATCCGTCCGGTTGTCATAAATGTATTCCAGTCATCTGTCTGCATCTTTTTTCCTCCTGTATGTCATCGCTTCCATACTGTTAGGATTTCCATCTGCATGTCTGCTATACTGGAATATAGTGACAGACTTTTAATTCTCGTCGTCCCGGTAGCCAAAGTTCTTCAAAAGATAATCACTGTCTCTCCAGTCCTTCTTCACCTTGACCCAGAGCTTTAAATTCACCTTTTCATCTAACAGATGCTCGATCTCATAACGTGCATTGCTGCCGATCTTTTTTAACATTGCGCCCTGTTTTCCAATGATAATTCCCTTGTGGGAATCCCGCTCACAGATGATCGTTGCATCAATATCCATGATCGGCTGTCCCTTGCGCTGCTTCATCCGTTCGATCGTGACTGCGATTCCATGCGGGATCTCTTCGTTTAACGCATGAAGTGCCTTTTCCCTTATCATCTCTGCCACGATCTGACGCTCCGGCTGGTCGGTAACCGTATCTTCATCATAGAACATCGGTCCATATGGAAGATACTTAAAGATCATATCAATAATAACCTCCGTATTCTGTCCACGCAGTGCCGATGCCGGTATGATCTCTGCAAAGTCATAGACCTTCTGATAGGTATCAATATACTGTAACATCTCTTCCTTGTTTGCCAAAGTATCCGACTTGTTGATCACAAGGATCACCGGTGTCTTGACATTTTTCAGCTTTTCAATGATATGCTGTTCGCCTGCACCAATGTAAGTTGTAGGCTCTACCAGCCACAGGATCACATCTACTTCATTCAGAGTATGCTCCGCAACATTGACCATGTATTCACCAAGCTTATTTTTGGCCTTGTGGATACCAGGTGTGTCCAAAAAAATGATCTGTCCCCGCTCTTCGTCTGTATAGACGGTCTGAATCCGGTTTCTCGTAGTCTGCGGCTTATTCGATGTGATCGCGATCTTCTGTCCGATCAAATGGTTCATCAGTGTAGACTTTCCAACATTCGGTCTGCCGATAATGGTTACAAATCCCGATTTAAAATGATCTGTCATATATGCACAATATCCTCTCTTTGGTTAATATAATGTTTCTAAATGTTCAAACATGTCCGCTTTTGCCTTTAACACATCCTCTGATCCGATCACACAGAGGCACTGGTCCGCTAAGACTGCACGGATCAGATCTGCCAGTTTACGGATGTCCACACTCTGTGCTCCTATGATCTCGTCACGCTCCTTCTGGATCATCTCATAAGTCAGACCGGACAGATAAGCCGATGTCGAGCGCATGCCCTTGGCTGCCGGATTCAGCGGTGTATCAAGTTCGCTGATCGTACCAATGATATACTTCGTCATATCACGCTCATCCGCGTCGAAGCTCTCTAGATACTCCGGTGTATGCTCATAGATCTCATTCGTCTTTTCTAAATTTGGATCACGGTAGGAAGCAAAATAGCAGTCGCCCGTCCGGTTAAATCCGCTCATGCATCCGTATGCACCACCCTTTACACGGACATTGAGCCACAGGTAATCATAGCTTAAGATCACCTTTAAAATACGCAGTGTGCCGGTATAAGCATAGCCCTTCTGTGAGAAATTACCTGCTCTTGATACATACTGTATCTGGGAGGCATCTAAAAATCCTTCGTTTTTCTTTTCACAGACAATCGCTTTTTTAGATACTTCTTCCTTCTTCGGATTCAGGCAGCCTGTAAAATCGTCAAGCTGCTTTTTCACTGCTTCAATTCCTGCTGCTTGTGCAGTAATGCTTATCATCAGATTTTCCTTGCAGAAGATCTTCTGCATCAGTTCGCTTAACTTCGCAGCAAACGCTTCCTTCTTCTCGTCAAAATGCTCTTCGATCTCTGCCACCAGACGATACAATGCGATTCCGCCTGTCATATCATTGTACTTCGCACTCTTTGAAAAATAAGACATGGCACGGATCGCGGAAACCGAATGTCCGCCAGAACTTAAGGACATCTGCAATCTTGACTTCACCTGTGCGACGATCTCATAAAGACGCCGCTCGTCTGCAAGACTTGAAGATGACAGGATCTCTTTGATCAGTGCAAAAGTCTCCTTTGTCTTTTCTTCTAACAGCTTTGCACGGATCTCGTACTTGGCAGTAAAATCTCCATATGTTTTTAAGCTCGGATAAACTGAGATATACGATGCGATACCACCGGTCATCAGATTGATGTCGTTTGCCAGATCTGCATAGCTATGCTCCTTTGTATCCACATAGCCTAAGACTGCCTTTAAAAGTCCAAGATACGGAACATCTTCTTCTGCAATATCACCCAGATCAAACATCAGATTCAGATAAGTGATTCCACCGGTAAACATCGTATGCTTTAACAGCAGGGTATCGGCAAAAAGCTCTTCTTCGTTCTGAAGCGGTGCAGCCTCTTTTTTCATATCTGCTCTGGTAAGCATCGGGATCTTCTCTAAATCTTCCTTTGGAGATGGTTCGTCCTGATACTGTTTTAAGTGTGCGGTATCAGCAATGAGCTGCTGTACTTCCTCTTTCGATAAGCTGTCCTTGTATGCCTGAAGCTTCTTTGCAAGTGCTTCCTCATTCTTCGTATTTAATCCCTGCTTCGGTAAAATGCTTGTCACCGAAACATGTGTATTATCTAACAGATAGGTCTGGATCAGTTTCTCAAAATAACCATTATCTACCTGTTCCTTTAAAAACTGGAATACATCGATTGCTTCTAAGTATAAAAATGGTTCGTTATCATCATACAGCCAGCTGTCCATACAGTCTAATCCATAGATCAGTCCCTTTGGATAGGAACCAAAATCTGCCTCACGGAACTTGAATTCATTGCTGTTAATTCCGGCAAGCAGTGCCTTTTTATTTAAGCCATGCTCCACCTGCTCCTGTAAGGTCTTACGGATCACATCGACAAAACGGTCCTTATCTTCATAGTTGGCATTTTTAGCAACAATGGAAAAGAGCGGCTGTAAGGTACCATCATCATAGGACCCCATGATATCCTTACCGATCCCGGCATCTAACAGAGCCTTTTTCAGTGGTGCGCCCGGTGCATTCAGCAGCACGTAATCTAAGACGTCAAAAGACATACAAAGCTTCTTGTCTAACGCTGTCCCAATCACCGCATTATAGGAAATATAAGTATTATCTTCCTCACTTTCTGTAGAAGCAATTGAATACTCCTTCGTCACTTCTACCGGATGTGTGAATGGTTTCTGCATCCGGATCGCAGAATCTAACGAAATCTCCTCATAATCCGATAAGTATTCCTCATCGATAAACTTAAGCTTTTCTTCAATATCCATATCACCATACAGGTAGATATAGGAATTGCACGGATGATAATATTTCTTATGGAAGTTCAGATAATTCTCATAAGTCAGTTCCGGAATCACCTCCGGATCTCCACCCGATTCATGCTGATATGCCGTATCCGGGAAGAGAGAATTTAAGATCACACGGTCTAACACTCCCTCCGGTGAAGAAAATGCGCCCTTCATCTCATTGTATACCACGCCATTGATCGTGACCGGTGCATCTTCACTCTCTAACTCATAATGCCAGCCTTCCTGTTGAAAGATTTCTTCCTTTTTGTAGATATTCGGATGAAAAACAGCATCCAGATAGACATGCATCAGATTCTGAAAATCCTTATCATTGCAGCTTGCGACCGGATACACGGTCTTATCCGGATATGTGATCGCATTTAAAAATGTATTCAGTGAGCCCTTGACCAGTTCTACAAACGGATCCTTGACCGGGAACTTATCCGATCCGCATAATACAGTATGTTCTATGATATGTGTCACACCGGTACTGTCTGCCGGCGGTGTACGGAAGGCAATATAAAATACTTTGTTCTCATCGTCATTCGATACGACACTGATCCTTGCACCACTCTTCTTGTGACGGAACAGATAACCGATAGAATTCACATCTGCTAACTTCTCTTCGCGGATCAGTTCATATGCATCTAAACCTTGAAACTTCAAATCATTTTCCTCCAGAGTCTGTTTTTACTATTATTTCCAGTGAAGCACGTTCTATACTTCTCTTTTGGCACTGCTCATTATAACATATCATATGCAAAAAAAGAAGATGTCCGAAAACACCTTCCCTTTTGGTTATTCCTGATTACTGAAATTCTTCATTCTATGAATTAAGCAATACGTGTAACGTTTGCTGCCTGTGGTCCTTTTTCGCCATCAACAACGTCAAACTCTACTGTCTCGCCGTCTTTTAATTCCTTGAATCCATCCATGTTCAGTGCAGAAAAATGTACGAATACATCATTTCCCTCTGCGTCTGAAATAAATCCATAACCCTTCTTTGCGTTAAACCATTTTACAGTTCCTTGCATAAATCTTTCCTCCTGATACATTAAAAAAGTGCACAATTTTGTGCTTGCTTACGATTCTAAATGTAGCATAACACCCAAAGTTTGTCAACCAAAAAGTCAGACTATTCTTTCACTTTCACATCCAGCTGTGGGAATGGAATCTCAATTCCGTTTTCATCCAGTACATTTTTAATCTCCTCTAACAGACGCCATCTGGTCTCCCAGTATGCATCTGTTGCCACCCAGAGACGGATTCCGATCTTTACGCTGGAATCTTCTAAGTCTGACACAAAAACATCTACTTCTTCATTTGGAAGACGGTTCGGTTCATCCATAATGACTTTTTTTATCACTTCTTTGGTCTTCTTTAAATCCGCCTGATAAGAAACACCGACAAAGAGATCCACACGCCGCTTATCACTTTGTGTGACATTTGTTAAGGATGCATTCGCAAGCGTACCGTTTGGAATAACGATCATCTTATTGTCTACAGTCTGAAGCTTGGTATAGATCAGTGAGATCTCATGCACCGTTCCCTCATTCTTATGGGAATCCTCAATGATATAATCTCCCACCTTAAACGGCTTTAACATCAAAATCAGCACACCCCCGGCAAAATTTGCAAGACTTCCCTGCAATGCAAGTCCGACCGCCAGACCTGCAGATCCAAGAACTGCTACCGCAGATGTCGTTGCGATTCCGAAAATCGAAAGGATCATAGCGATCAGGATAAAGTAACAGATGACTTTGGTCAATGCATCTAAGAACTGCTTTACCCCCGTATCCGCATCCCGTTTTTCCAATGTATGACGGACAAACTTACGGATAAAACGAATGATCTGTACACCGATGACATAGACGATCACTGCCTGCAGGATCTGAAATCCAAACGCAATGATATTCGGGATATGATCCGTAAAATACTGCTGGATCACATTTGGATTTACACCCTTTACTTTTTTCAGATCATCAAACACTTCGGTACTGCCAATCGTATTGATCACTTCTGTGCTTTCTGCGCCTCCTAATACGGAAGCAGCAAGCACCTGTATGGTATTACACATATTTTTCCTCTCCTATGATCTTACTATGAAAGTGCATGAAGAAACAGACCGCTTCTTAATTTTGGCTCAAACCAGGTAGACTTCGGCGGCATCAGACGCTTTGCATCTGCTACTGCAAAAAGTTCTTCAATGGAAGTCGGATACATGGCAAATGCCACTGCACAATCTGTTTTCACTCTGCGCTCTAACTCATCTAATCCACGGATACCGCCCACAAAGTCGATTCTCTGATCCGTCTTTGGATCACCGATACCAAGTACCGGAGCAAGCAGCAGATTCTGCAACAGGGATACATCAAGTCCTTCGACCGGATCTGTACTCCGTTCTGCATCACGGATCACACAGGAATACCATTTCCCGCCTAAGTACATCGAAAAGCTTCCTTTTTCCGTCGGGCGGCATGGGTTTGTTCCTTCTTCCGTCACATCAAACAGTTCCTGCATTTTCGCTAAAAACGCTTCCTCTGTCATACCATTTAAGTCCTTGACCACACGGTTATAATCCATGATCATCAACTGGTCGTGTGGGAATAATACAGAAAGGAAGTAATTGAACTCCTCTTCTCCGGTATAATCCGGATGTGCTGCTCTGCGCTTTAAACCGACCTTTACTGCGGATGCGGCACGATGATGTCCGTCTGCAATATAGATCTCCTGAATACCTGCAAATGCTTTTTGGATTGCTTCCACTTCCTTTTCTCCATCGATCAGAAAGACTCTGTGACGGATACCATCCTCGGAAGTAAAATCATACAATGCTTTCTGCTTTTTCGTCTCCTCTACAATCTGATTGATCACTGCATTCGAACGATATGCTAAAAAGATCGGTCCGGTCTGTGCATTGCAGATATCTACATGATTGATCCGGTCTAATTCCTTGTCTGCTCTGGTATTCTCATGCTTTTTGATCACTTCATTCTGATAATCGTCAATGGAAGAAACCGCGGTAATTCCGGTCTGTACTCTTCCATTCATGGTCAGTTCATAGATATAATAGCAACGCTTTTTATCCTGTATGAAGTCTCCGTTTTCTACCATTTTCCACAGCATGTCATGTGCTTTCTGGTATACCTTCGGATCGTAAGTATCTACCGAATCGTCAAACTGTGTCTCTGCCCGGTCAATATTCAAAAAAGAAAGCGGATTTCCTTTTACTGCTTTCTTTGCCTCTTCCCTGTTATATACATCATATGGCAAAGCTGCGATTTTATCCGCTTCATCTTCTCTTGGTCTGATTCCATAAAATGGTCTGATATCTGCCATGGTTTTCTCCTCTTTTTCTGTATAAAATAAAGTGTGCGCACGCCGCACACTTTTGCGCCCGAGCGGATGCATCGCATAATCTTCCACTCCGCGAGGTGCGCATCTTAATTTCTTGCAGTATAGGAATTCCAACGGAAGTTCCTATACTGTAAGAAAAGGCTGACACAAAAAACTGAGGTGACCCCTCAAAGTTAGACTTTTACGAGGCGACTTCGGTCGTCTCGTTTTTCTTTATGCAGCTAAAAGATGGAGCCTGTATTGAACAGGACTCATCCATCCCAACTTTTCTTTTATTCGTTTCTCGTTGTAGTATTTTATAAAACGTTCTATCTCTGATTTTAATTCCTCGTAGCTGTAATAAACAACACCGTAGTAAATTTCTTGTTTGAGCAGTCCAAAGAAATTTTCCATTACGGAATTGTCCAGACAGTTTCCTTTTCTGGACATGCTTTGAAATATCCGTTCTTCTTTTAGTCTATGGGAATATGCCTTCATCTGGTAAGCCCATCCCTGATCTGAGTGAAAAGTTCTTCTGTATGGGCAGTCCGCAGTAGTTTCAATTGCTTTATCTAAAGCATCCATTACGTTTTTGGCAGAAGGTCTCTGATCTATCCCGTAGCTAAGTATTTCACCATTACACATATCCATAAACGGATCGAGATAAAGCTTATGCATAGTCACATGCCCTTTCTCATCAATTTCATAATACTTGAACTCACTGGTATCTGTAGTGATTTTCTGATGAGGTATATGTGTATCAAAACGTCTGCGAATCCTATTCGGTGCAACGGTGCCAATCTTACCTCTATAAGAACTATACTTCCTGCTTTTACGAGTATAGGACATCACCTGTAATCCGAGCTTTTGAACAATACGTTGAACTTTCTTTTTATTTATGGAATATCCTTGATTACGAAGTTCTCCGAGAATCCTACGATATCCATAATCCTTATGTTCTTTACGAATTTCGAGTATCTTTTCCTCAATTTCCTGATCCGGATTTTTTCTATCAAAATGCTTTTGCCAATACATATATGTGGCTTTTGGCATTCCAGTATATGAGAGAAGGTCTTTTAATTTGAACTGTCTTCGGAGGCTGCTGATGATTCTTGCCGTTCTCTCATTTTTGCTTCGTCCTCTAAACGCAGTCTCCTCAGTTCTTTTAAAAACGCATTCTCGATTCTTAATTTAAGAAGTTCTTCTTCTAGTTCTTTTACATGCTCTGCACTTGTATCAACAGAAGATTCTTCAACGAGTTTGTTTTGTGTATTGTCATCAGATGTGTTCAATGTTTTCTTTCGTCCTTTTTTACGTGGTCTCAGCGCATCAGGACCCGCCACTCGAAAGCGATTAACCCAATTGACAATCATTGACGGATTAGTAATTCCTTCTTGTAGAGCCAAATCTTGATACGAGATTTCACTTGATAAATATAACTCTACAACAGAAAGCTTCTTTTCGAAAGAGTAGTTCTCTTTTTTTCGAGAACGTTTTAATCCTTCATCTCCGAATTCTTTATACGCAGCAAGCCATTTCCTAAGCTGAGAATTTGATCCAAGCCCATACTTTGTAGAAAGATACTGTGTGCCACCTTCTCCATTTATGTATTCTAGAACTACTTTTTTCTTGAATTCAAAAGAATACTTAGCCATAAAAATACCGACCTCCAATCGTTAGATTTTTAGGTCTAACTTTTTGGGGTCGGTACAAACGGTCAGCCCTTTTCTCTTATATGATTCTGATTTATTTGATCACACGTACCTTTAATACACCTTCGATCTCATTTAACTTTGCAGCAACCTCATCTGTGATCGGAGCATCCACGTCGATCAGTGCACATGCATAATCGCCTCTGCTCTTGTTTGTCATATCAGAGATATTGATGCCGGCATCACCAAGGATCGTCGTATACTTACTGATCATTCCTTTTACGTTCTTATGTAAGAGAAGCAGACGTCCTGCTGCCTGACATACACCCATGCTGCAATCCGGGAAGTTTACGGAATGTGTAATGTTACCATTCTCCATAAAGTCACGGATCTCATTGACTGCCATCACTGCACAGTTATCTTCGGATTCCTCTGTGGAAGCTCCGATATGTGGTGTTAAGATCACACCCTCTGCTCCGGCAGTTGTCGGATTCGGGAAGTCTGATACATACTTGCGTACCTTACCAGCCTTTAATGCCTCTAACATAGCCTCCTCATCAACCAGAAGATCTCTTGCATAGTTTAAGACTACAACGGTATCCTTCATCATGTCGATTGCTTCTTTGTTGATCATCTTCTTGGTAGAATCTAAAAGTGGTACATGAACTGTGATAAAATCACATGCTTTGTAGATCTCTTCAACAGAATTTACATGTTTTACACTGCGGGATAAGTTCCATGCAGCATTTACGGAAATATATGGATCATATCCAAGTACTTCCATTCCAAGATGTGTTGCAGCATTCGCAACTAAAACACCGATTGCACCAAGACCGATGACGCCAAGCTTCTTGCCTGCGAGCTCTGTACCGGCGAATGCTTTTTTCGCTTTCTCTGCATCCTTTGCAACCGTCTCAACACCTGCCTGACCTTTTACCCAGTCGATTCCGCCTGTAATATCACGGGATGCTAACAGCATTCCTGCGAATACAAGCTCCTTTACACCATTTGCATTTGCACCCGGTGTATTGAATACAACTGTTCCGTTCTCTGCACATTTATCCAATGGGATGTTATTTACACCGGCACCGGCTCTTGCTACTGCGCACAAATCCTTTGGTAACTCTAAGTCATGCATCGCTGCACTACGGACAAGTACTGCCTGCGCATCCTTTAAATCGTCTACTTTTTTATAATCAGCTGTCAGTAAATCCAGACCTACATTCGCGATCGGATTTAAGCATGTATAGTTAAACATTATGCATTCTCCTCCTCAAACTTCTTCATGAATGCAACTAACTTCTCAACACCCTCTTTTGGCATTGCATTGTAGATAGATGCACGCATACCACCAACGGTTCTGTGACCCTTTAAGTTCACAAATCCTGCTGCTGTTGCTTCCTTAACAAACTTTGCATCGAGATCTGCATCGCCTGTTACGAATGGTACGTTCATCAGAGAACGATCCTTCTTAACAACAGTTCCCTTGAACATCTTGCTCTGGTCTAAGAAATCATATAAGATCTTTGCTTTCTCTTCGTTACGCTCTTTCATAACGGAAAGTCCGCCCATCTTCTTTAACCATTTGAATACTTTGCCACAGATGTAGATATTGTAGCATGGTGGTGTGTTATAAAGAGAATCGGCATCTGCCTGTGTCTTATACTTTAACATGGTTGGTGTTCCCGGAAGGACATCATCTGTGATCAGATCCTCACGGATAATCACGATTACCACACCTGCCGGTCCTACGTTCTTCTGCACACCGCCGTAGAT
>ERZ1034873.1067-NODE-1067-length-10964-cov-5.390503_pt1 | contig 10964 bp, 11 predicted proteins | sample MGYA00520689_ERZ1034873 | MGnify/ENA primary metagenome ERZ1034873 (study PRJEB33766, sample SAMN09781722) | gut metagenome | biome: gut microbiome | host: Homo sapiens | place: Madagascar | study: EMG produced TPA metagenomics assembly of the PRJNA485056 data...
AGCACCGCTGCAAACAGAATAATCGCATTCACCGGAAGGATCGAACAGAGCAGTGCGATCACAAGTGTAACCGGAAGACTGCTGATCTTCTCCATATATCCCAGTCTGCTGCTGATCAGATAGAATGTTGCAAATGCCAGAACAAACCGGACTACCGGCAGCAGATATACCTCATATTTTCCGTAAAAGTGTCTCATCTTCTCTTTCAGTTCCAATAAGTCGCTCATGTCAGCCTCCCATCTTATTCAAAATCATCAAAACTGCCCGGTCTGTTCTCACTTTCATACAGATGGCTTATTTTCTTCAGGCCGTTATAGAACTGCCTGATCTTCCTTCTTCCCTTTGAATAACGAATGTTATAGATGATATACGTTGCCAGCAGGTACAGTGCCATAAAGACCAGATACTTCATGAGCAGCTGGATTCCAAATGCCGGAATATCCATTTTATTGATCTCATTCATGAGTTCCTCCATCCGGTAAACTGCCCAAATTCCAACAATCACAGCAAACGCTATCGTACCTGTCAGAAAGCTTTTTATCATCTCCATACTGACATAATCTTTCCGGAAAAACTGCGTCATCTTATGGCATGATTTTCCTTCTCTTTCCTCAAAAGCTGCCAGTTTTGTCATCTGTCTGACCTTTTCTTTACTAATCATAGCACACCCCATCATACTAAACATTATTTTCATTATATCATAGATGGTATCTAATGCAAAGAAAAAAAAGAAGCCGCCCGCAAAAGGCAGCTTCTTACTATTTCATACTATCTAAAAATCTCATCTTATCACCGTCACGCGCAGGCTTCTTCGGTTCTAAGATAACCTTCGGCTTGTCTAACACACTGCTTAAGTTATCCTTCATCTTGTTCTTGCATTCTTCACAAAAACGTCCTGTCTTGATAATCTTACCACAGTTCTCACATTCGATTCCGATCGGTGAATCTTCGGAAAATGTAAGGCGTTCTTCCCGCACCCACTGCTTGATCTGCTGGACAGATACATCATTATCTGTCGAAACAGCCTGGATTGGTGCATGTGGATTCTCTCTAATGTATTCTTTCACGTCCTGAAACTTCAGTTCTAACTTATCCTTGCATGCCTGACAGATTGGTGGTCCGGAAACATAATTAAACAATCTTCCACAGCTTCTGCAATTTCGTACATCCATAACTTCACTCTTCTCCTTCCAAATCCCTGGCAGTACCCAGTCTGCCATTAGAGTCCTCCGCCGATACTGATGCATATCACAAAAACCCCTGCTGCTCCTGCACGCATAAGTTCTGATGCAGCCATGTCAACAGTGCTTCCTGTGGTATAAATGTCATCGACTAAAAGTATATATTTAGATTGTACTATACTTTTTTCGCATTTAAAAGCATTTTTCAGATTATTTTTTCTTTCCCTGTCGTCAAGTTCCTTCTGCGGACGCGTATTGACAACTCTTCGCAATATATTCGTCCATACCGGCAAACCGGTAATTTTCCCCAGTTCACGTGCATATAATGCTGCCTGATTATATCCACGCTTTCTTTTTCTTTTCCAATGTAAGGGCACCGGTATGATCGCATCGATCGGATGGTGTGCGATCCAGTGTCCGTATTTTTTTATTGTCTCCCTTGCATAAAAGGCTGCGTATTCCTGTCTGCCGGCATATTTGAAGCGGTAAAGAGATGCCTTCGCCTCACCATCATATACAAATACTGCTCTTGCCGCGCGAAATACATGCTGCTTTCTGCTACAGTCATAACACAGTTCTATTGTCGGATCTGCAACCGGCTTTCCACATTTCATGCAGACCGGATTCATCACATCCTGCAGCTTCACCCTGCACTCCGGGCAGATGTCCTTTCCATATTCCGGGATCATTCCGCATACCGGACACCTTATGGGATACAGCAGTTCCAGCACCCTCACTGCAAACTCTCTGATCTGATCTCTCTGATTCTTTTTTTCCCTCATGAACTCCTTTCCAAACTCTCTTTTGCAATCTTAACACCGAAGCCGTTCCCAGACCATTAAATTTGTCTTAATTTTTCTTGAAAAATAAGCACTCTGGGGGATTGACTTTACTTTTTCCACTTATTATAATTTAACTATTCATACTTTAACCCGTTGATGTTTAAAAGCAGCAAAGAATTAAAGTATTAAATAAACTTGAACAGGATTTCAGGAGGAAAACATTATGAAAAAAGCAAACAAGTTTCTCGCCCTCGGTCTTGCCGCTGTGATGACACTCGGTATGACTGCATGTGGCAGCAATTCCGGCAATAATTCCAGTGCCGATGCCACAGCAAGCACCCAGAAAACTGAGGATGCTTCCGGAAAGACTTATACCGTTGGTATCTGTCAGTTAGTCCAGCACGAAGCATTAGATGCTGCAACCGAAGGCTTTAAAACAGCATTACAGGACAAATTAGGTGATGCAGTAAAATTTGACGAGCAGAATGCACAGGGTGATTCCGCAACATGTGCAACGATCGTCAACTCATTCGTTTCCAGCAATGTAGATCTGATCCTTGCAAATGCAACTGCTCCATTACAGGCAGCCGCAGCAGCGACAACTGATATTCCAATCCTTGGAACTTCCGTAACTGACTATGCAACTGCACTTGACATGGACAATGCAAGCTGGGATGGCCTGACCGGAAGAAATATCTCCGGAACATCTGATCTTGCTCCATTAAAGGATCAGGCAGCAATGTTACAGGAGCTGTTCCCGGATGCAAAAAATGTTGGTCTTTTATACTGCTCCGCAGAAGCGAACTCTGAATATCAGGTTAAGGTTATGACAAAAGAGTTAGAAGCTCTTGGATACACCTGCACCTCTTACTCTTTTGTAGATTCCAATGATATCGCTTCTATCGTACAGAATGCGGTAAGTGCCAGCGATGTTATGTATATTCCAACCGATAACACAGCTGCTTCCAACACAGAAGTTATCAACAACATTGCAAGCGAAGCAGGCGTTCCGATCATCGCGGGTGAAGCAGGTATCTGCCGTGGCTGTGGTGTTGCAACCTTATCCATCAGCTACTATGACTTAGGTTACCAGACCGGCGAAATGGCAGCCGAGATTCTTGCAGACGGCAAGGATGTTTCCACTATGGAGATCCAGTTTGCACCTAAGGTTACCAAACAGTACAATGCAGATCTCTGTGAAAAGTTAAACATTACTGTTCCGGATGATTACGAAGCACTTGCTGCAGAATAAAGCCGTTACATATTGCTTACTTATTTATAATACAGATCCCCCATATACAAGGTATAGTTCACGCCGGTCTGGGATCGATCCGGCAGGATGTACCCTATATATGGGGATATCTTCTTTTTTTACAAACTTTATCCAATCAAAGTGGAGGTAATATCGTGGATATTTCAACATTATTCAGCGCAATGCCGGGTGCAGTCTCCCAGGGTCTGATCTGGGGAATCATGGCAATCGGCGTGTACATCACATTTAAGATACAGGATGTCGCAGACCTTACCGTAGATGGTACAATGAGTCTGGGCGGTGCAGTCTGTATCCTTATGCTTACCCATGGTCAGAACATCTGGGTTGCCCTTATCGTAGCAACTCTGGCCGGTATGATTGCCGGACTTGTCACCGGAATCTTCCATACCGGAATGGGCATCCCTGTTATTCTTGCCGGAATCCTGACGCAGCTTGGTCTGTATTCCATCAATCTGAAGGTCTTAGGTGGCAAAGCCAATCAGGCGATCAGCGCAGACAAATATGATCTTCTGGTTTCCCTTCGTTATGTAAAGGGTGTTACTTTTTATAAGAATACGATCTTTATCGTAGCTCTTTTTGTCATTGTGATCATTGCCATCCTGTACTGGTTCTTCGGAACCGAACGTGGATGTTCCATCCGTGCTACCGGATGTAACCCGAATATGAGCCGTGCACAGGGTATCAATACAAACTTTAACACTGTACTTGGACTGATGATTTCAAACGGTCTGGTTGGTCTTGCAAGTGCTCTTTATGCACAGTATCAGGGCTTTGCCGATGTAAATGCCGGTCGTGGTGCAATCGTTATCGGCCTTGCAGCCGTTATTATCGGAAATGTTATCTTTGAAAAGATTTTCCATAACTTTGCACTGAAGCTGTTAGCGGTTGCCATCGGTGCAGTTATTTATTATATGGTACTTCAGGTCGTTATCTGGCTCGGTCTTGATACCAATTATCTGAAGCTGTTATCTGCTTTAGTAGTTGCTGTTTTCCTTGCAGTACCTTACTGGAAAAAGAAATACTTCAACAAACCTGTAAAAAAGGGGGCTGATAACAATGCTTAAAATTGATCATATCTATAAGACCTTCAATATCGGAACCATCAATGAAAAGGCTGCTTTAAACGGAGCAACACTTACCCTGAACGAAGGTGACTTTGTTACCGTGATCGGTGGAAATGGTGCCGGTAAATCTACCTTGTTAAACGCAGTTGCCGGAACCTGGTTCGTCGATCAGGGTTCGATTCTGATCGACGGTGTCGATGTCACAAAGATGCCGGAACATAAACGTGCCCGTTTCCTCGGCCGTGTCTTCCAGGACCCGATGATGGGAACCGCTGCTACCATGGGAATCGACGAGAACCTTGCCCTTGCTGCCAGACGTGGCGCACACAGAGGTCTTAAGTCCGGTATCACCAAGACAGAACGTGAACATTACAAGGAACTGCTTACTGAGTTAGACCTTGGTCTTGAGAACCGTCTTACTTCCAAGGTCGGATTATTATCCGGTGGCCAGCGACAAGCGCTTACCCTTTTAATGGCTTCCTTAAAAAAGCCAAAGCTTCTGCTTTTAGATGAGCATACCGCTGCCCTTGATCCAAAAACAGCAGCTAAGGTATTGGCTCTGTCGGACAAGATTGTTGCAGAGAACAACCTGACTACATTAATGGTTACACATAACATGCGTGATGCGATCGCACACGGAAATCGTCTGATCATGATGAATGAAGGACAGGTCATTTTAGACATTGCCGGCGAAGACAAGAAAAACCTGACCGTAGAAGATCTGCTTCAGAAGTTTGAAGAAGTCAGCGGTGAAGAGTTTTCCAATGATAAAGCATTGCTTTCCTAATCCTGATATTTATATATAAATCGGAGATCGGAAGTATTCTTGAAATTACCTTCCTATCCCATAAAAACGATTTGATTTTGCTCCGAATTCCGAATCTAACATTTTCTAAATGTTCTGCCTAAATGCATTACATGCCCGCAACCGCAAAAGACGTGACATCCCTGTCCCGGCTTTTGCTTGCGGCAACATCCATGTTGCCACATTGCTCGTTTACCGTACAGAACATTAAGAAAATCTAAGATTCTCCATAAGTCGCAAATTCAAATCATTTTTATGTGATATTGTAAAGATAAACAGTAATACTTCTGATCTCCGATTTTCTATTTCTAGATCAGGACTGCTCCTGCAGACGCTGGCATAAGCCGCTGTATCTGGTCTGTTCGGATACGTTGTTTTCCATCTCGTGGAAACACATATCATTTCCGACTAATGTCACGCACTTCTTCGCACGGGTGACTGCGGTATAGAGCAGATTCCGGTTCATTAACATCCGCGGTCCACTAAGCAGTGGTATCACAACCGCCGGATATTCACTACCCTGTGACTTATGGATTGTAATCGCATATGCAAGTTCGAGTTCCTCTAACAGCTTAAATGGATAATCCACTACCTTCTCATCATCGTAACAGACGGTTACAAGCTCTGTATAGTCATTGATCTTCCGGATAATCCCGACATCTCCGTTAAATACTCCCATGCCACGGTCTATCGTAATTCCATACCGGCTCTTGATCTCCCACTCCAGCTGATAATTGTTCTTGATCTGCATCACCTTATCTCCCTCACGGAAAACACGGTCACCATACTCTTTTTCCTTCTTATCCGAAGCCGGTGGATTCAGATACTTCTGTAAGATTCCATTTAACCGTTCCACACCAAGATTGCCCTTTTTCATCGGTGTCAATACCTGTATATCGTAAGGCGTGGCATCTACAAACTTCGGCAGCTTCTGTTTAATCAGCTGCAATACAACATTGATAATGACATCTGCATCATAACGCTTGAGGAAAAAGAAATCCATGCTCTTATTATCAAGTGTGACCGGTTCTCCCCTGTTGATCTTATGTGCATTCACAATAATATCACTCTGGCTTGCCTGCCGGAAGATCTTCGTCAGCTTCACTACATGAAACTTGTCTGCATCAATAATATCCTTCAGTACACTTCCGGGTCCCACACTCGGAAGCTGGTTCACATCCCCCACAAGGATCAGTCTGGTACCCGGTACAATTGCTTTTAACAAAGATGTCATCAGACTGATGTCTACCATAGACATCTCATCCACGATCACAACATCCGTTTCGAGGGGATTCCCCTCATTTCGCTCAAAGCCTTCGTTGCCATCCATTCCACCGTTTAATTCAAGCATCCGGTGAATCGTCCGTGCCTCATATCCGGTCATCTCACTCATCCGCTTCGCTGCACGGCCGGTCGGCGCCGCCAGAAAAATGTCCAGACCTTCCATCTCAAAATACTTGATGATCGTATTGATTGTCGTTGTTTTTCCGGTTCCCGGACCTCCGGTGATCACAAGCAGTCCATTCCGCACTGCTTCCTTTACTGCATCTAACTGCTTTTCATCCAGTTCCATGCCGGTCTGCTTTTCAATCCGGTGCACCCGCTGTTCGATCTCGAGATCTGCCACATCATAGCCGATATCCAGATTGCAGAGCATCGTAGCAGTATTCGCCTCCATATAATAAAAGGGTGCTGCATAGATTGCTGTGATACCATCTGTCTCCTTTATGACCAGCTTCCGCTCAATCGCAAGATCCATATAATGCTTCTCTATGTACTGTGGCTCGACTTCTAACAGATCGCTAGTCCGCGCGGTCAGCTTTTCCTCCGGCAGATAGGTATGTCCCTCCATGGAAGCCTGCTGTAAGGCATAGAGGATTCCACTGCGGATACGAAAATCCGAATCGGTATGGATGCCGACCCGTGCCGCGATCTCATCTGCTGTCCGGAATCCTACTCCACTCATATCATCTGCAAGCCGGTATGGATTTTCACGAATAATCCCATACACTTCCTGTCCATACTGCTGATAGATCTTCACCGCAAGTGTCAGTGAGATCCCATATTGCTGTAAAAAGATCATCGCCTGCCTCAGATCCCGCTTTTCTGCAACCTGATCTGCGATCTCTCTTGCCTTTCTTCCACTGATGCCCTTTACTTCTACAAGTCGTTCCGGTTCTTCCTCAATAATACGAAAGGTATCCTCCTGAAACCGTCGCACGATCCTTGCAGCAAGCGCAGCTCCAACTCCCTTCACGGCTCCGGAGCCAAGATAACGCTCAATGGATAACGCATCTGTTGGTTCCTTCACCTCAAAGCTATCCACTTTAAACTGCTTTCCATACGTCGGGTGTGAGGTATATTCTCCGGTTGCTTCTATATTTTCCCCTTCACTGATCGCAGAAAAAATACCTACACAGGTCAGTTCTGCTTCACCACAGATCAGTACCAGTACCGTATATCCGTTATCTGCATTCCGAAAAATAATATGATCCACAAACCCTGTTACTTTTTCCACCTTTGTGCCGCCTTTCTGCCTCTGTATCCACAATATCAGCTGTCTTCTCCTGCGGATAGAAAAGGGCTGTCTGAAACAGACAGCCTTCTACCCACCATATTTATTCTGCAATCATTTTCCTTGCTATATGTGCTTCATATATTGTACCGTGTATGTCACAGACCATAGTTCCGTTTCATCTGCTCATACATCGTCTGTGCAAAGTTATTTCCACTCTGTTCCCCAATCTTCTCGGCAATCGTCTCCATTGTCTGATCCTTATAAAAATCAGTCAGCTTCGACATCGACGAATCCTCATCCTGTGGGATTGTCTTCTCTACTTCCTTCAACACCTGTTCAATGAAATATGTCTCAAACTCTTTGCATGCATCCATCATCTCGTCTTCCGATGCCGTAGAAAGATCTGACTTTAATGTCTTTTCCACATTTGAACTACTGTTCGTACTTTTCGCGGTATCAAGATAAGAAGAAATACTATCCAGTGAAATACTCATACGCTCATCCTTTCATTATCTACGCAGCTGATTTGCCTGTGACAGCATATCATCAGAAGCCTGTATTGCCTTGGAGTTCATCTCATACGCACGTTGTGCAACGATCAGATTTACCATCTCATCTGCGATCTGTACATTCGAGCCCTCTAAGTAATGCTGGTTCACAGTACTTCGTACCAGTCCGTTTGTCGTTGCTTCATTCAGCGGATTACCGGATGCTGCTGTCACCTGTAACAGACTGTCTGCACGCTTGTTCAGACCTCCCGGATTATTAAACTGCCATACACCGATTGTCCGATTCAGCGGTGTATAGGTCCCATCTGCATTCTTTACCGAAAAAGAACCATCCTTCGAGACCTCTACGGTACTTGTCTTAATATTATTCGGAATCACAATTGCATTTCCTTTTGTATCAAGTACCTGATAACCATCTGAATTCGTCAGGGTAACACCATTCGTTCCAATACTCCAGCCGAACTCACCATTTCTCGTATAATATGTATTCCCATCCGCACCGCGGACAGCAAAGAAACCATCTCCCTGCAATGCAAATGCGGTATCACTGTCATTTGCCAGCATTGAACCATTCGTATAGCTAGATGTCGTGGATGCCACACGTGTACCAAGTCCCACCTGTGCCGGGATTGGCTTCTTTTCTCCGTTAGCAGTCGTTGTACGTGCCTGTAAGGTTTGGTATAACAACGACTTAAATTCTGTTTTTTCTGACTTATATCCTGTTGTATTTACATTCGCAATATTATTCGATATTGTATCTACATTTGTCTGCTGTGCAATCATTCCTGATGCTGCAGTCCATAATGATCTCATCATATTCCTGTACATCCTTTCTAAGCAGTCTTACGCATCCATATAGAGGCGTACGGACACTTCAGCTTAACCCGATCTTATTTTCTATGCCTTACCGACCTGATTTACTGCCTTATCCAGTGTAGAATCTATCGTCTGGATAATCTTCTGGTTGGATTCATATGCTCTTGTAATCGTGATCATGTCGACCATTTCGGATACGACATTGACATTCGAAGTTTCAATCGCGCCCTGATTCACCTTGGCAGTGGATGCTGTAACCTGTGCTCCATTCGCAAGATCATACAGATTCTCTCCATATTTCTGGATATAATTATAATCTGCAACATCTATAACACCGATCTTGGCAACCATCCGATTATTCTGAATAATATTTCCCTGTTCATCAATCTTAAAATCGGTATTCGGATCGATACGGATGTAATTATTCGCTGCGGCATTACCGGTCTGCGCTCCGTTCTGATTCAGGACATAATCTCCATCCTTCGTAACCAGATAGCCTTCTGTATTCACGGTAAACGCTCCATCTCTGGTGTACTTGACGGATGTCTCATTATTCTTGTTCGTATAGGAAATACCAAAAAATCCATTTCCGTCTAATGCAACATCATACTTACTGTCTGTAATTCTGTAATTCCCCTGACTGTAGTCTGTATAAGTCTCACCAATCTTCACACCCAGATTCACATCTCCAAGACGTCGTGGAAGATTGTATGCCGAAGTATCCCGGATCTTAACCGCCAGCTCATCTGCAAACGCGCGGTTCGCCGTTCCTTCCTTCTTATACCCGTTCGTATCTGCATTTGCAAGATTATTCGACAGGACATCCAGTCTCTTTTGCTCATTCATCATTCCGGTATATGCCGTATATAGACCTTTGACCATCTGATTCTCCTTTTGTAAGCAATCCGTTGCTCTTACTTATATTGCAATCCTTTATCTGATATTATCTTCTGTTACTTCTATATCTCTATGACCGGTTCCCGCATCGGATAAGATTAGTCATCATCACGGTTGCCGGCTAAAAACTCAACAAATTTTCCGGTTCCGATTGCCACACAGGTCATCGGATCCTCTGCAGTCATCGTATTAATTCCTGTCTTATCCTCAATCAATTCCTCTAATCCACGCAGTAAAGAGCCGCCACCGGTTAATACAATACCACGATCTGCGACGTCAGCTGCCAGTTCTGGCGGAGTCTTCTCTAATACGCTGTGTACTGCTTCAACGATCTGAAGTGTAGATTCACGGAGTGCCTCTTCGGTCTCTTCGGAAGATACGGTAACTGTTTTTGGAAGACCTGTTACAAGATTACGTCCTCTTACATCCATTGTCTCCGGTTCCGGTAATGGGAAACAGCTTCCGATCTTAATCTTGATATCCTCTGCTGTACGCTCACCGATCAGAAGATTGTGTTTCTTTCTCATATAACGGACGATTGCCTCATCAAAATCGTCTCCTGCGATCTTAATGGAAGTGCTGACAACCGAACCACCCAGAGAAATGACTGCGATATCTGCCGTACCGCCTCCGATATCTACGATCATGTTTCCGCATGGTCTGGAAATATCAATTCCTGCTCCGATTGCTGCTGCGATCGGCTCTTCAATAATTGTGACCTCTCTTGCACCTGCCTGATAAGTTGCATCCTCTACTGCCTTTTTCTCTACCTCTGTGACACCACTTGGTACGCAGACACTGATACGTGGCTTTCTTAAGCTCTTCTTTCCAAGTGCCTTCTGGATAAAGTAACGGATCATCTTCTCGGTTACGGTATAATCGGAAATAACGCCCTGACGCAGTGGACGGACTGCCACAATATTACCCGGTGTTCTTCCTAACATCAGTCTTGCTTCCTCACCGATTGCCTTGATCTTATTCGTATCACGGTCAAAAGCCACTACAGACGGCTCTTTTAAAACAACACCCTTACCCTTGATGTATACTAAAATACTAGCTGTTCCCAAATCAATTCCAATATCTGTCGAAACCATTTTATGTTTCCCCTTTCATCTGACT
>ERZ1034873.1070-NODE-1070-length-10945-cov-9.966299_pt1 | contig 10945 bp, 9 predicted proteins | sample MGYA00520689_ERZ1034873 | MGnify/ENA primary metagenome ERZ1034873 (study PRJEB33766, sample SAMN09781722) | gut metagenome | biome: gut microbiome | host: Homo sapiens | place: Madagascar | study: EMG produced TPA metagenomics assembly of the PRJNA485056 data...
ATAACAGCCCAATGGAACGCTTCTTCAGGAGTCTGAAGAACGAATGGATGCCGGTGGTGGGTTACGTAAGCTTCAGCGAGGCAGCTCACGCCGGACTATATCGTTGGATATTACAGCGCACTAAGACCGCACGAATATAACGGTGGGTTACCACCAAACGAATCGGAAAATCGATACTGGAAAAAACTCTAACTCGGTGGCCAGTTTTTGTTGACCACTTCATCTTAAATGACTCTGAGGTGTCTGTTAAACCTGTGGCGATTCAGTCTATTAAACCTGTGGCGATTCACTTTATGGTGTCATAAACTTAAATCTAGCGCCGGGTAGAACAAGTTAATCGAACGATGTAGCGGCCATTTAGGCGTTACAGAAAGAACAGAATTTTAAATTTATAGTGAAGCCGTTGCAGCAACTTTGTGGGGTGCAACCAACACTGAACAGGAAAAGAAAATGGATCATAGTGTACATAACAAGCTCATCTCATTTATTTGGAACATTGCCGACGACTGTTTACGTGATGTGTACGTTCGCGGTAAGTACCGCGATGTGATTTTACCTATGGTGGTATTACGACGTTTAGATACGTTACTTGAACCCACCAAAGAAGCCGTGCTTGAAGAGGTCAAGTTCCAAAAAGAAGAGATGCAAGCCACGGAGCTTGATGATGAACCATTGAAGGCGGCTAGTGGTTATGTTTTTTACAATACATCTAAATGGACCCTGAAATCCCTGTTCAACACCGCAACGAATAACCAACAGATATTACTCGCCAACTTTGAAGAGTACCTGCTTGGCTTTAGCGATAATGTTAAAGAAATCATTGAATGCTTTAACCTCAAGTCGCAAATTCGTCACATGGCCTCAAAGCAAGTCCTTCTTGATGTCGTCGAAAAGTTTGTTTCCCCTTACATCAACTTAACTCATGAAACGATCGAAGACCCAGATGGCAACAAGATGCCAGCCCTTACTAACCTGGGTATGGGGTACGTGTTCGAAGAGTTGATCCGTAAGTTCAACGAGGAGAATAACGAAGAAGCCGGTGAGCACTTTACACCTAGGGAAGTGATTGAGCTGATGACACACTTGGTTTTTGACCCAGTGAAAGAGCAGCTACCATTGACCATGACCGTTTACGACCCTGCGTGTGGTAGCGGTGGTATGCTCACTGAATCTCAAAACTTCATTGAAGAGAAATACCCGAACGACAGCCGAGATATTTACCTTTACGGCAAAGAGATCAATGACGAGACCTACGCGATTTGTAAATCGGACATGATGATCAAAGGTAACAACCCTGAGAACATCAAGGTAGGCTCAACCTTGTCTACCGACGAGTTTGCGGCTTCTCGCTTTGACTTTATGTTGTCTAACCCGCCATACGGTAAGAGTTGGGCGTCTGAACAGAAGCATATTAAAGACGGTAGTGACGTGATTGACCCACGTTTTAAGGTTAGCCTGAAAGACTATTGGGGAAATCTCGAAGTGGTGGATGCCACGCCACGTTCAAGTGATGGCCAGCTGCTCTTTTTAATGGAAATGGTCAACAAGATGAAAGATCCGAGCGTAAGCCCATTAGGCAGCCGGATTGCTTCTGTTCATAACGGCTCATCGCTCTTTACCGGTGATGCGGGCGGTGGCGAAAGTAACATTCGTCGCTTCATCATTGAAAACGACATGCTAGATGCCATCGTTCAGTTACCAAATAACCTGTTCTACAACACCGGCATTACCACTTACATTTGGGTGTTGAACAACAATAAACCTGAGGCACGTAAAGGTAAGGTGCAACTGATTGATGCCAGCTTGCTATACCGTAAGTTGCGTAAGAACTTAGGTAACAAAAACTGCGAATTTGCGCCTGAGCACATCACGGAAATCACCGATACTTACCTCGCGTGTGTGGACGTTGAAAGAGCACTTGATGCAAACAATGATCCTATCGGTATCGCCAGTAAGGTCTTTAGTAATGACGACTTTGGCTACTACAAAGTCACTATCGAGCGCCCAGATCGCCGCAAAGCCAAGTTTACTCAAGATGCCATAGCCCCACTGCGTTTTGATAAGCAACTTAGTGAAGTGATGGAGTACGTGTACGCAGAGCACGGCGAACGTGTTTACGAAAAAACTGGCTACGGGTCAGATCAGAAAAAGAGCTTCTTAAAATCCATCGAGAAAGACATTCTTTCTTGGTGTGAAGATAACGACATCAGTCTCAATGCTAAGGCTAAGGCCAAACTGCTTGATGTGAAACACTGGCTGGCGCTAAAAGCATTGCTTGAAACTGCACAAACGCTGATGGCTGACATCGGTAGCATTGAATTTGATGACTTCAATAGCTTTAAAACCCAAGTTGATAAATCGCTAAAAGCCCATGCTATTAAGCTTTCAGCACCTGAGAAAAATGCCATTCTTCACGCGGTGAGCTGGTATGACGAAACCGCCAAGAAAGTGGTTAAAAAGGTAGTTAAATTAACGGGTGATAAATTAAACGACCTGCTGGAGCGCTATGAGTGTGAAGTCGCTGACTTGCCAGATTTTGGTTATTACCCCGTTCCTTCAGCAGAAGGCGGTAAAAAAGGCGAGTATATCACTTACGAGACCAATTCAGACCTGCGAGATACAGAATCTGTTCCATTAAAGCAAAGCATTTACCAGTACTTCCTAGATGAAGTGAAGCCTCATGTCGATGAAGCATGGATAAACCTAGATACGGTAAAAATTGGCTATGAAATCAGCTTCAATAAGTATTTCTACCGTCATAAACCGCTGCGTAGTTTAGAAGAGGTCGCAACCGACATCATCAACCTAGAACAAAAAGCCGAAGGTTTGATTGCGCAGATTCTTGGTGCGGAAGTAAAAAAGGTTCAGGGGTAAGTCGTTATGATGAAGATTTCTGAAATGCCGAAATATGACGATTATGTAGATTCTGGGGTTGAATGGTTGGGACGAGTACCTGCTTCTTGGGAATTAACACGATTAGGCACTCGCTTTAATGAGCGTAGATCTAAAGTTTCAGACATTGACTACCCCGCACTCTCCGTAACAAAAAAAGGCGTTCTACCTCAATTAGATAATGCGGCCAAAACAAAAGATGGCGATAACAGAAAGCTAGTAAAAGAGGGTGACTTTGTTATAAATAGCCGCTCTGATCGGAAAGGTTCTAGTGGAGTATCTGACAGAGATGGATCAGTATCGCTTATAAATATAGTGCTTAAACCAAAAGGGATTCATCCAAAGTTTTCTGAGCATCTTTTGAAAAGTCATGCATTTATTGAGGAATACTATCGTGTTGGACGTGGAATTGTCGCAGATTTGTGGACTACTCGATACGATGAAATGCGGACGATTACTATATCTGTTCCTTCACTAGAAGAGCAAACCCGTATCGCCAACTTCCTAGACAAGAAAACCGCTCTAATCGACGAAGCGATTTCGATCAAAGAAAAGCAAATTAATCTGTTAAAAGAACATAAGCAGATCATCATCCAACAGGCAGTGACCCAAGGGCTTGATCCCAATGTGCCAATGAAAGACTCCGGTGTGGATTGGATTGGAGATATTCCAGAGCATTGGGAAGTTGTGCCTCTAAAAAGGTTGGCGGTCTTGAGCCCTTCTGTGAAAGTTTCAAATAGAAAGTCCAAAGAATTAGTTACTTTCTTAGCGATGGAAAAGGTTTCAACAGATGGATTTATTGATCAAGATACATTAATGCCTATATGTGATGTGAGCCAAGGTTTTACGGTTTTTAACCGGGGGGATGTGATTGTTGCAAAAATTACACCTTGCTTTGAAAATGGGAAATCTGCTTGGCTTAACAATCTTCAAACTGAGTTTGGATACGGCTCAACCGAGTTTCACGTTTTAAGATGTGGTCAGAGAATTATAGGAAGTTTTCTCTACTTAATCGTTAGTTCGCCCCTTTTTCTTAATGCCGGTGAGGCTATGATGACTGGTTCAGCTGGTCAGAAGCGCGTGCCTAGTTCATTTATCCAAAACTTTCCTACCGCAATTCCCGGAGTTGCAGAGCAAGAAAAAATAGTATCAAAGGTAAAAGAGCTGTTTTCACAGATTGATGTTGTTGTGGCTTCTACGGTAAATCAAATCGAAAAGCTCAAAGAATACAAAACCACCCTGATCAACAGCGCCGTGACAGGAAAAATAAAAATCACCCCAGAAATGGTTGAGCAATAGGAAGCGAATATGTTCACGGTAAATTATCAGACCAACAGGATTAGTCCGGTTAAGACGAAGAGATTCAGTGAGTTGGGCTTTACTGAGCGCAAAAATCTTCAGGAATGGTTGGCACACGAGCCTTCCGCACTGGGTGAAGAGCTGCTGATTATTCAAAAAGAGTTCGATGGCTTTGATGACACCCGTGAACGCTTAGATTTACTGGCACTGGATAAAGATGGCAACTTGGTCATTATTGAAAACAAGCTGGACGATAGTGGCCGCGATGTGGTGTGGCAGGCGCTTAAATATGCCTCCTACTGCGCAAGTTTAACCAAAGCGCAAATCGTTGAAATTTACCAGCAGTACTTAGACCGCTATGAGCCTGTAACAGGAGAGGTTGACTTGTTTAATACCCCTGCAAGTGCCTCTGCTAGAATATGTGAGTTTTTGGATGCGCCCGATCTCGATGAGTTAAAGCTCAACCTGGGTAACAGCCAGCGCATTATGTTAGTTGCGGCAAACTTTCGCAAAGAAGTGACCAGCACCGCGCTGTGGTTATTGGGTCAAGGCATTAGCATTGCCTGCTTCAAAATCACGCCTTATTCACTGGGTGAACAGCTACTGATTAATATTGACCAGATCATTCCAACGCCAGAAGCGAAAGAGTTGATGATCGGCATTAATGCCAAGGAAGCGGAAGAAAAAACCACCGAAGTGGTACTAAAAAACCGCCATACCGTGCGTCGCGAGTACTGGGAGCGTGCCTTAGAGGCGTTTCAGAAAAGCTCTTGCCAACTCTATAACAACATTAGCCCAAGCAAAGATCATTGGTTATCAGCAGGCTCAGGGCTAAGTGGATGTCCGTATAACCTGATATTTCTGCAAAAAGAGCTTCGAGTAGAGCTTTGGATCAGCCGTGGGGTTACCGAAGAGAATAAATACCTTTTTGATTTGTTGAGTCAGTCCAAACAAGACATTGAGCATACTTTTGGTGCAGAACTTGAGTGGATGAGGCTGGATGAGAAGAAATCTTGCCGTATCCAGTTTTCGACCAAAGCTGACGGGTTTAACAAAGAGACTTGGCCCCAAGCGGTTGCGTGGCACTTAGAGCAGATGACAAAGTTAGAAAAAGCCTTAAAAGGACCGCTGCAAAAAGCGGCTGAGGCAATGAAACAGAAGAATTTTGATTAAGGGAATTTACAATTATGGTCAGTCAAACCAATGAACAAGCATTAGAGTCGGCCATTGAGAAATGTCTGGCTGGGATCAGTACTGAAGAGCTTAAAGAGGGACTGAGTCAGCAGTCACTGGGTGCTGGATACTTCATTGGTGCTGCTAGTGACTTTAATATGCAATATGCCATTGATGAACGTTTTTTCTGGCAATTTCTGCAAAAGACACAAGAAGTAGAGTTGGCCAAACTGCAAAAGAACAACCCCTCAGATTGGCAACGTAAGTTACTCGAACGATTTGACCGACTGATTAAGAAGCATGGCATTCTTCATTTACTTAAGAAAGGGTTAAGCGTAGACGATGCTCATTTCAATTTGCTCTATCCAGCCCCTTTGGCAAGTAGTAGTGAGAAGGTAAAGCAAAACTTTGCAGATAACGTGTTTAGTTGTACTCGCCAAGTGCGCTATTCCATGGTAAATCCCCTACAAGAAATCGACATGGTATTGTTTATCAACGGAATACCCTTGATAACGCTGGAGTTGAAGAACGCATGGACCGGGCAAACAGCACGTTATCACGGCCAAAAGCAGTATCGAGATGATCGGGATGCAACTCAGCCATTGCTGACCTTTGGCCGCTGCCTAGTGCATATGGCGGTCGATACCGACGAAGTGTATATGACCACCAAGTTATCAGGTAGCAGTACATTCTTCTTGCCGTTCAATAAAGGTCACAATCTTGGACAAGGCAACCCGCCGAATCCATCTGGCCATAAAACGGCATACCTATGGCAAGAAGTATTCACTAAAGACAGCTTGGCGAATATTATTCAGCATTTTGTGCGTCTGGATGGGTCAAGCAAAGATCCATTACCAAAGCGAACCCTGTTCTTTCCTCGATACCATCAATTGGATGTGGTGAGAAAATTAGTAGACCATGCCGCCCAGCACGGTGTCGGTCAGACTTACTTAATTCAACACTCAGCCGGTTCAGGTAAGTCTAACTCGATTACCTGGGCAGCTTATCAGCTAATTGAAACCTATCCTGCTTCGTCTGATGTGGCAGGCGGAAAAAGCTTGGAGCAGCCGTTGTTTGACTCTGTGATTGTGGTCACCGATAGACGCCTATTGGACAAGCAGCTGCGGGATAACATTAAAGAGTTTTCTGAAGTAAAGAACATTATTGCCCCAGCGAATAAGTCTTCTGAGCTTAAGCAGGCGCTGGAGAATGGCAAAAAGATTATTATAACGACGATTCAGAAATTCCCGTTCATTATTGATGGTATCGCCGATCTTAGTGACAAGCGCTTTGCAGTGATCATCGATGAAGCACACAGCTCACAGTCTGGTTCGGCGCATGACAATATGAACCGAGCGATGGGCAAGTCTGAAGTCGAAGAGGCAGAAGATGCTCAGGATAAAATCCTTCAGGCGATGAGATCGCGTAAGATGCGCGGGAATGCGTCGTACCTGGCATTTACAGCGACACCAAAAAACAGCACTTTGGAGAAATTTGGTCAACGCCAAGAAGATGGCTCTTACAAGCCGTTTCACTTGTATTCGATGAAACAAGCCATTGAAGAAGGCTTCATCTTGGATGTGCTGGCAAATTATACGACGTACAAAAGTTATTATGAGATTGAGAAATCAATTGCTGATAACCCTGAGTTTGATACCAAAAAGGCGCAGAAAAAACTCAGAGCTTATGTAGAACGAAGCCAGCAAACAATTGATATCAAGGCAGAGATTATGCTGGAGCATTTTGTTCCGCATGTCGTGAATACGAAAAAGCTCAAAGGTAAAGGTAAAGGAATGGTGGTCACTCAAAATATTGAGGCGGCCATTCGATACTACAAAGCGATAAGGCGAATACTTGAGGAGCAAGGAAACCCGTTTAAAGTTGCCATTGCTTTCTCAGGAACCAAAGAAGTTGATGGTATTGAATATACCGAAGCAGATATTAATGGTTTTGCCGAGTCAGATACCAAAGATATGTTTGATACCGATGAGTATCGACTTTTAGTGGTTGCTAACAAGTATCTGACTGGGTTTGACCAGCCTAAGCTTTGCGCCATGTATGTAGATAAGAAGCTCGCCAGTGTCTTGTGTGTTCAGGCGCTATCTAGGCTCAATCGCAGTGCACCTAAGCTAGGGAAGAAAACAGAAGACTTGTTTATCCTGGATTTTTTCAACTCGGTTGAAGATATTCAATCAGCATTCGATCCTTTCTATACAGCAACGTCATTGTCCCAAGCTACAGATATAAACGTACTGCACGAGTTGAAAGATGAAATGGACGATGTCGGTGTGTACGAGTGGTATGAAGTTGAAGACTTTGTGACGCGTTATTTCAAGAATGAAGACGCCCAAACACTCAGTCCAATCATTGATATTGCCGCAGCGCGGTTTGACCATGAACTAGATCTTGAAGCTGAAGCTAAAGTGGACTTTAAGATTAAAGCCAAACAGTTCGTTAAAATCTATGGGCAGATGGCTTCTATCATGCCTTATGAAATGGTCAGCTGGGAAAAACTGTTTTGGTTCCTGAAGTTTTTAATACCGAAATTGAAAGTGGAAGATCCCGATGCTGATGCTATTGATGAGCTTCTCGATTCTGTCGATCTGAGTTCATACGGTTTGCAACGTGTGAAGCTTAACCACAGCATTAAACTTAGTGACCAAGAAGCGGAGCTTGATCCTCAAAATCCGAACCCACGTGGGGTGCATGGCGGTGAAAAAGAAACTGACCCGCTGGATGAAATCATTCGCACATTTAATGAGCGATGGTTCCAGGGCTGGAGTGCCACACCTGAAGAGCAAAAGGTTAAGTTCGTGAACATCGCTGAAAGTATCCGCAATCACCCTGACTTCGAATCGAAATACAAAAACAACCCAGATCCCCATAATCGAGATTTGGCCTTCGAAAAAATGCTCAAGGAAATCATGCTGCAACGCCGTAAAGATGAACTTGAGCTCTACAAGTTGTTCGCAGGAGATTCAGCATTTAAAGCCTCGTGGACGCAAAGTATGCAACGAATGGTAGGTAGGTAGGTAGAAAGGAGTGATGGTTTGCTGAAGGCAGTCTCAGAGTTATTAGGTGGGTCACCAGGCCTGAAAGGACGTCAAATTGCCAAGGAGCTGGGGCTGGATAAGTCACAAGTGAACTCGTTTCTTCACAAACACCAGGATACGTTTTGAAGTGGCACACTGAATTTGGCCACCTGAACAGAGGTGATATGCTCACCTCAGAACAACACAGGTGCTCCAATGAAAAAAAGAAATTTCAGCGCAGAGTTTAAACGCGAATCCGCTCAACTGGTTGTTGACCAGAACTACACGGTGGCAGATGCCGCCAAAGCTATGGATGTTGGCCTTTCCACAATGACAAGATGGGTCAAACAACTGCGTGATGAGCGTCAGGGCAAAACACCAAAAGCCTCTCCGATAACACCAGAACAAATCGAAATACGTGAGCTGAGGAAAAAGCTACAACGCATTGAAATGGAGAATGAAATATTAAAAAAGGCTACTGTAGATTCAATCTGTCAATGCAACACCCCTTTCAATTATCTCTTTCGGTGTTTTGAACTTCAGTGTCTTTCTCGGTCTGTTGTTTAGCTGAGCAGCAACCAGATCTAGTTCATGTTGAGTATATTGGGCAAGACATGTCTTTTTAGGAAAGTACTGCCGAATTAGCCCATTTGTGTTCTCATTTGTTCCCCGCTGCCAAGGACTCTGAGGATCGCAGAAGTAAACTTTAACGCCGGTGCTGACAGTAAATTCTAGATGTCTGGCCAGTTCCATTCCTCTGTCCCATGTCAGTGATTTTCTGAGTTCTGACGGTAAACTCAGGAATTTGTCGGTAAGAGCCTGATTTACTGAGACAGAATCTTTGCCCCTGAGTCTAAGGATGATCGTATAACGTGATTTTCGGTCTACAAGTGTGGCTATATGAGAGTTTTTTGTACCTGAGACTAAATCGCCCTCCCAATGCCCCAGAGAGCGTCTGTTATCGATATTTCGGGAACGTTCGTGAATTGGTGTTCCGTTCACTATGTTAATCGTACCTCTTTCGCCTTTGCGGGTATGACGCCTGCCATGGCGAAGGCTATGCGACCGTCGCAGATGCTGTATATTCAGGTGGTGTAGCGCTTCACGGCTACGAAAGTACAGCGTTTTATAAATTGTCTCAGGTGATATTCGCAGCGTTTTTTGACGTGGTTTTGTTCGCCTTAACCATCCTGATATTTGCTCTGGAGACCATTTCATCTCCAGCTTTTCCAGAACAAGGTAAGCGTAAACCGACCGCCGTATGTAGCCATTAGACAAGAATTGGTAACTTAGACGCCCATCTGACACAGACGGACATCTAAGTATGGAATTACAGGACTGGCGAAAAGAACCTCGTAAAAAGTATTCGAATGAATTCAAACTTCGTATGGTTGAACTGGCATCACAACCCGGTGCTTGTGTGGCCCAGATTGCTCGAGAAAATGGCGTCAATGATAATGTTATTTTCAAATGGCTCAGACTCTGGCAAAACGAAGGGCGTATATCGCGGCGTCTTCCGGTAACAACCTCTTCTGACACTGGCGTTGAATTATTACCTGTGGAGATAACGCCGGATGAGCCGCAAGAACCGGTGGCTGCTCTTACTCCGTCTTTATCCACCCAGACTACTGTCAGTGCCAGCTCCTGCAAGGTGGAGTTCCGTCACGGTAACATGACGCTGGAAAATCCTTCACCAGATCTGCTCACAGTGTTGCTCCGTGAACTGAGCGGGAGGGGACAATGATCTCACTCCCGTCAGGTACCCGCATCTGGCTGGGTGCCGGCATTACCGATATGCGTAAATCCTTCAACGGATACGACATATGCTGAAGGAGGAGCAGTAATGGATTAAGTGATAACAAATGCCCAGAAATAGAGGTTTAAATCCTGCTTAGTTAGTACATAAATACTATTTTGATGAAAATTATTATATGTCACCTCGGATTTTAATCAGGCGCCCAGATTAAATCAAGTATTGAGCGCCTGATTATGTTTATTCATTAATATCTGTCATTGATTGTCTTATTATCAGTTACCCCCGTCTTAATCAGAGTTTTCATTTATTTTTAATGCATAATCAGATGCCGCCTCATCATTATCCTCAGTATTATCATAGCCGAAAACTTCTCCCGGGCACGGGCGTTCACGATAATAGTCATCGTTATAGTTTTCATCGTCAGATAATGATATGTCGTATTCTGAATATGATTCACCACAATTATACATAAAATCATCTCCTTTGGGATTGTTACAATAATTAGTGAGTTTATTCGAAAAAATAATGAGCGCCAGACCAATCCACCCGACTTTTGATTATAATCATGAAGATACCTGTCTCAGTACAAATAGAATCAAACTCAATACAGCATGATTCACCTTTATATTCTCTCAGGGAAACCAAATACCACTATTCAACTATTAAGAATAAAATTCTGGAGGTGCGATTATCTGAAGATACCTGCATCCTAAATAATTTCAGACAGATATTATCTCCGTGAATCCCCCGCCACCTTTCCGGTGCGCGGGGTTTTGTCTTTTTTCACCGGGAA
>ERZ1034873.1072-NODE-1072-length-10931-cov-3.981979_pt1 | contig 10931 bp, 9 predicted proteins | sample MGYA00520689_ERZ1034873 | MGnify/ENA primary metagenome ERZ1034873 (study PRJEB33766, sample SAMN09781722) | gut metagenome | biome: gut microbiome | host: Homo sapiens | place: Madagascar | study: EMG produced TPA metagenomics assembly of the PRJNA485056 data...
CAACAAACTCGTTGCGGGCTTTGACGAAATTGAGAAACTAGAGAAGCAGTCCGACGCTGGCGGCTCCGGTGGTTCGGGCGGCTCCGGCGGCAAGGCAAAGCAGGACAAGGCGGACGGCGCGGAAGGCATCGCCGGGAAGCTCCCCAAATGGTTGGAGAGCCTCATCCACGACATTGACGGCCTGCTGGAGAAGGGCAACTTTTACGGCATCGGCACCCGTATCAGTGAGACGCTCAACAGCGCCACAAAGGCGGTGGACGACTGGTTTAACAACGTCCTGCGCCCCAAGGGCGTGCTGTGGGCTGGACGTTTTGCGGACGTGTTCAACGGCCTGGTAGAGGGCTACGACTGGGGCCTGCTGGGGGATACCATCTCTGACGGACTGCTGGCAGCTATCGACATTGCCGGTACGTTTATCCGCAACGCCAGGTTTGAGAGCCTGGGCAAGGGGATTGCGACCGGTATCAATCGAGCTATCAAGCGCATCAACGAGTCCGACATCAACTTTGGGTCGTTCCTGGCCGACCTGCTCAACGCTGGTATCCGCGGGCTGTATGGCTTTGCAAGCACCGTCAAATGGAGCAAGATCGGCACCTTCGTCGCTAACAACGTCAACAAGTTTTTTAAGACGGTTGACTGGAAAAAGGCCGGGCGTACCGCTGGCAAGCTGATAGCTGGGCTTACAGAGATGCTCACAACAGCTATTCGCAGAATTGACAAGGGCAAGATAGCGGAGGCTTTTTCTGCGTTTTTGGAAAATGCGGGCATTAGCAAATCGCTGGTGGTGGAGATAGCGCTGCTCTTTACAATCTCCAAAGCGGTCAAAATTGCGAGTGCAATTTGTGGTGCGCTTGGGTTGGGGGCAACTACATCAATGGCTGGAATTTCTGGTATAGCGTTACCTATCACGTTAGCTGTTGGGTCGGTTATGGTGATGCAGGGCGTAGCTGGACTGTTGCATACCAAGGTGAAAGCAATCCTCAAAGAAGCCGGGTACGACCCAGACAAAGATTTTAACTCGAATGGCACAAGAAAAGGGCACGAGCACTGGTACAACAGTAAAGTAAATATCGGAGACGCATGGAAAGGCATAAAGGATTTCTTTACGTTCGGAAACGATAAAGACCCGCGAACAGACCTCCAAAAGGAAGCCGACGCAGCTCGAGCAAAATACAAGCAGTATACCGAAGGCGCAAAACGACGGACGTCGAACCAGAGCGGCAGGGTCGCTGAAAACACCCAGAAGGCCACCGAAAAGGGCGCAAAGGCGTCCACCGATGGTTGGAGCTGGTTGAAACGTGTTGGCGTGTCTGCCTCCGCCGTAGCGAAAGGTACGAGCGCCAAGATCAAGACGGTATCGACTATCAATCAGAGCGGTAAAAACACCCAAACCGTTGGCGTCAAACTGGCACAAGACGGTTGGGGGTCCGTTGGTGACTGGGTGCAAGAGCACATCGGCAGCCCTGTTGCCAAAGCGGTCGGCCTTGGTCGAGACAAATGGGAGTACGTCAGCAGCTGGGTCGGCGAACGACTGGGCGGCGGCGTTAGTAAAGTGATCGGCCTTGGACGGGACGGATGGAGCTCTGTCGGCGGATGGGTTAAAGAGCATTTTGGCGGCGGCGTAAGCAAAGGAATCGGATTGCTCAAAGACGGTTGGAGTTCTGTAAAAGATTGGGTCAACGACCGCACCGGCGGCGGCGTAAGCAAGTTGATCAGCCTGGCAAAAAACGGATGGCGTTCTGTTTCCTCCTGGGTTAGCAATTTCCGGACAGGGGTCAGTGCTAAGGTCAGTTTGGTCAAACAGGGATGGCGGACGCTTTCTGGGTTCATCGGCTCGTTCACGAAACGAATTGGGCTGAAACTGACATGGAATAACGTCAGCGGCTGGAGAGCTACGGTAGCAAGAGTGCTGTTTGGCAAATCCCAGTGGCCTAGCCTTAGATTCGCCGCCCGCGGCGGCGTCGTAGATGGGGCAACGCTCTTTGGGAACACCGTAGTGGGCGAAGCCGGCAAAGAAGCCATCATCCCCCTGGAGCGCAACACCGAGTGGACGGGACAGGTTGCGAAGCTCCTGGCGCAGCACCTGTATGACCTGCCACAACCCATCGCTCCGTCTACGTATAGCAACGACAACGCAATCAGCGGCTCCGACATGGCCGAGCTGGTCGCTCTCCTGCGGGCAATCCGCTCCGATGTGGCCGCAGTGCGGCAGAGCAGCGGGGGGAGCGTCACGGTCAACACCAACCTGGACGGTCGCACCATCGCACGGAGCACCATCGACTACATCAACGGCCAGGCCAAAGCCACCGGCGTCAACCCGCTGGCGGCTTATATGTGAGGAGGCGGCAGCATGGCAAATATCACGGTAAGTGAGCTGTATATCAACAGCAAGCAGATGCCGCCTCCGGCGGCAGAGGGTGTGACCATCACCCGGGAGAAAATCTGGTCAGAAGACACCGGACGGACGGCAGACGGCGGCATGACGGGCACTATCATTGCCATCAAAACGAAGATGTCCATCCGCTGGGCGCTGTTGACACCGGCGCAGGTGGCCACTATCGAGGCGGCTGTCTCCGATAGTGGCCACCCCTTTGTGCCAGTCAAATTTACCGATGCCACCGGCGCGACAGTGACCAAGACCATGTATTTCGGCACGCCCACCTATACGGTCTACTCCTGGGCGAATGGCTACCAGTACATCAAAGACGTGTCGGTAGACGCGATCGAAAAGTGAGGTGACGGATATGTACAACACAACAACGACCTTAGCCGTTGCCCTGGCGACGCAGAAGCTGTACACCAAGGTGGTGTATGGTTCCACGACAATCGGGGCGGAGCAGGTCAAAAAGTGCGTCTATTCCGGCTCTTTTGGTGGGGCGGATACGGTGACCATCGGCGGCGTAACGGCGGCCATGGTCACGCTGACGCTGTCCGGGGCGCACAATTTGAGGGATAAGACCATCACGGTTTCCATTGGGGCGGACGTGAGCGGAACAGTCCAGTATGTCCCGCTGGGCACCTTTGTGGTCGCCACCTGCAAGCAGGTCGATGACACCACGACGGTCACCGCCTACGACGCTGCCTATTACGCCCTGGGCGGCACCTATACGCCTACCGTGTCCTCTGGCGCTACTGTGGCGGCAGTGCTGTCCGACGTGGTCGCCCAGTGCGGTCTGACCCTGGCCACGCTGCCTGCGGCGGCGTCCACGACCAGCGTAGTGGGCGATTTGACCGGCAAGACCTGCCGGGATATGGCGGGCTACCTGGCGGCGCTGGTGGGCTGTAACGCGCTCATCGACCGAGACGGCAAGCTGGCCTTGCGCTGGTTTGCGTCCAGCGGCCAGAGCTACAGTCCCAGCGACTATTACAACGCTGGCCTGTCCATCGACGGCACGTCTACCCTGGCCTGCATCCAGGCGGAGGTGGAGACGACCACCACGGACGGCGACGGCAACACGTCGGTCCATACCGACACATACACAGCAGGCGGCACAGGGGTGGGGATTGCTATCCAGAACCCGTACATGACCCAGGCCATCCTGGACACCGTGTGGGCGTCCATCGGCGGGCTGGCTTATACCGTCGGCAACTGCGACATCTTCCACGGGCTGCTGACCGAGCCTGGCGACCTGGTGACCATCACGGACAAGGCGGGCGTGGCGCATACGCTGGCGGTCATGTCCCTGAACATGACCATCGACGGCGGCTGCAAGACCACCCTGCGGGCGACCGGTGAGAGCAGCACGGATGCCGGAGCGGCCATGCAGGGCAGCCTTGGTGGCAAGGTCAGCCAGCTGGTGGTGGACTTGGCCAAGGTAAAACAGCTTATTATCGAGGATGTCAACGGCGTGACGAAGATTTATGGCGGGCGTATTGACACAAAGAGCCTATTTGCCCAGGACATCACCGCCACTGGCACCATCACCGGCGCCCAGCTCATTGGTGCTGTGCTCAGTGGTGGTTCCATCGACATCTCCGGCACCTTCGATGGATACACGGGTGCCAGCGAAGGATATATCCGAACATTAGGTGATGAAAGCGGAAGTCCGCAGTTGATTTTGGGCATGGGTGAGAACCGGATCAAAATCACAGATGATGCAATGGAAAGCATCGTATTAGATGGGCCGATGATCTATATTGGCGCACCTGGAGAGGAAAGCGACACCACAGTATACAACCTTTGGGTGCAGGGCGACGTGTCCGCAGACGGCAAGCACAATACCTACACCAGCTTTTCCGGCAGCGTGCTATCGTCGGGCAGAGTTACGGTGACCAAAAAGCTGGGCATGTGCTGCATCAGCGGCACGGTAGCCTTGTCCAAGAGCATCAGCGCCTGGACCACCATCCTGTCCGGCTCCAAGGTTCCCGCGCCGCAGCACGGAGAACTGGTGCCGTTCGAGGCGTCCCAGTGGGGGACGAGTTATGCTCGGCCGCTGCGTGGGAAGGTCACGCCGGACGGTGGGCTCCAGCTGGTCTATGGCGCTGCGGGGAATTATGTGTTTACTATTGCTTACCCGATCGACTAAGGAGAACATATGGAAAGCATCATCGTAGCGCTGATTACCGGCGGCCTGTCGCTGATCGGCGTCATCATCACCAGCCGGAGCAGCGGCAAAAAGGTACAGCAGCAGTTGGAGATTGCCCAGGCTGTCACCGATACCAAGATTGAGGAACTGACCAGGGAGGTTAGGTATCATAACGGGTTTGCCGAGCGCCTCCCTGTGCTGGAAGAAAAAATGAAAGTCGCCAACCACAGAATTGACGACCTGGAACACGGAAAGGAACATAGCCATGAAGAATAAAAATTGGTGGAAAGCAGCAGGCTGGCGGGCTCTGCGCACGGTAGCCCAGACCGCCCTTGCGACCATCGGCACGACCTACGTGCTGACCGACGTAGACTGGCTGCTGGTACTCAACACGACCGCCCTGGCGGGCATTTTGAGCGTGCTGACCAGTATCATCAAGGGCATCCCAGAAGTAGACACGGAAGAATAAGAAGGGAGTGAAAGCATTGGAACAAAACATCTTGCAGCGAGGAACGACCCCAGTCCATAGCTTTACTCTGCCTGCTGAGCTGGCGGAAACGGAGCTGGCGGCTGTCTACGTCACCTACCACCAGGGACGGAAGATCGTCCTGGAGAAGGGAACGGAGGATGTGACCATTGCGGACGGCACGGTATCGGTCAGCCTGACACAGGATGAGACCCTCCTGTTTAGGGATGGCGCAAATTGTTTGATCCAGTTGCGCCTGCGAACCCAAAACGGCGATGCGCTTGCGTCCGACGTAATTAGCGTTTGCGTCCGCGGCGTGCTAAAGGAGGGGGTTATCTGATGAACCCGTGTGAGTTTGCGGTAGAATTTGCAGCAAAATCTTGTGATTTTGACCCGGAATTTGGCAACGTCATCCCTGTGAAAGAATATGTAGATCGTGACTACTCTGCATTTTACACGGAGGTAACACCTATGACCCCCGGGGAGACCATAACCGTTGAGTTATCAGACGAGCCGAAACCCCCGATGCTGATTGTGATTACCCGGGATAAAAATGAGGGCGCCCTGCCTAAAGACTGTAAACACCCTGTCGAAACGGTTGTGCTCCTGCCGTATATTGGCGCATTTTTTCTAGGCGCTTTTTACCTTGTGTGTCATCTTGAGGATGGGCGCGCTACGGTCGTAACCGGCTCTAGAAATCTTTGGAAATATGTTTTGGACGGCAGAATTGTTAGCGCCGCGTACACTTTATACATTAAAGATGACAACACCAATTATTGCGTAGACCTGTATTGCGACGACCCTGCCAGCGACAAGTATTGTTTTGCTGTAGGGTGTACCTACCGTATCTGGGCGGTGTACGAGAAATAAGGAGGTCGAAATATGAAAATCAGTGAAAAAGCACTTGCCATGATCGAAAGCTTTGAAGGCTGCTTACTGAAAGCATCCAACAAGCTGGATGGTGTATGGACCATTGGCTATGGCCAGACCGGCAGGTATTATGGCAAACGGGTGCGCCGGGGCATGACCACAACCAAAGCGGAGGCGCACGCCTGGCTTCGCGACCACAGTATCAAGACCTATGAGGACGCGGTGACCCAGGCGGTCAAGGTGCCGCTGAACCAGAACCAGTTTGATGCCCTGGTGAGCTTTACGTACAACGTGGGCATTGGTGCGCTCAAGCAGTCCACCGCCTTGCGTAAACTGAATGCTGGCGACTACGCCGGCGCAGCGGACGCCCTGACCATGTGGACGAAGTGCAACGGCAAGGTGCTGGCTGGCCTGGTGCGCCGCCGCAAGGAGGAACGGGCCTTGTTTCTGACGCCCGTAACACAGCCCCAGACCGGCAACACCGACCTGCTTCGCAAGGGTGACAGGGGCGATGACGTCAAGCTGCTCCAACACCGGCTCAACCTGGTGGGCAGTCAGCTGACGGAGGACGGCATCTGGGGCGTCAAGACCGACCAGGCCGTGCGGAATTACCAGTACAAGGCCGGTCTGACCGTGGACGGCATCGTAGGCCCGAAGACCCAGGCGGCGCTCATCCGGGACGCAATCCTGGCCAGGGCGGCAGAAATCGGTGCATACATGGTCAAGCACAAGTGGCACTACAAGGACGGCACCTACAAGGCAAAGGACACCTGGGCGGCCACGAAGGCGCTGAGCAAGCCCGGCTCTAGCTGCTCTCACTTTGTGTCCTGGGTGCTCCAGGACGTTGGCCTGTTGGCACCCGGAAAGCGCATCTCCCACGACAACGGCAAGGTCACCGGCACCGGCAACCTGCTGGGTTGCCAGGTCATCCAGGCCAAGGGTAAGACATGGGACGAGCTGGCCGACCTGCGGCCGGGGGATGTGTGCGTCTGGGATAGTAACCTGGCCATCTACGCCGGTAACGGCAAGTGGTATGACGCTGGTGGGCCGTTCCGGTCGAATACCAAGGATGGGCGGTATACCGACATCGGTCCTATCGCGCCTTACTATGACCGGACAGGGCCCATCTACTATTTGGTGCGGGCAAAAATTTGATTTTGGGCTTGACCTGCTCTGCGCCGTGTGGCAATATACTGGTACAGAGCAGGTGATTGCTCGTTTTGCGCTAGATACGTCATTTAGCGCGTGGGTTGAAATGCGACACTAAAGTGTCATGCACTTTAGTGTCTCCCGGATATTACCGGGAGTGGATTGAAATATGAAGTTAGACTTGTATTATGTTCGACATTGTGACGCCTTACGGCGCGGGTTGAAACATAAAGTTGAAGTGGTACGCTACTTCGTGTCGCTCCGTCATCGACGGGGCGTGGGTTGAAATGTAGGATTGGAGATGTGTAGCTCCAATGTCTCCCCGATGTGTCAGGGAGTGGATTGAAACAGAAAAAATGGACATGTAACTCAACAAAAAACGCCCCAGGTCATCACCGGCCTGGGGCGTTTTTGCGTGTATCACCACAAGGTGTTGTTGATGGCCTCGACGATTTTCCGCACCCACTCCGGGGCACCCTCCGGAGTGATGACCGGCAAATTGTACTCCTCCAGGCTCTTGACATAGGACTCCCACCCGAGGGCGTCCTCTGTCGCGGGGAGGATAGCACGCACATCGCGCCAGGCGCGATCCCGATTGCGGGTGACTGTGATTTCGGTGGCTGCCGCTACCGTGGCAGCCATGGGCGCCAGCATCTTGTAAATCTCCGGCTCATACAGCCGGAATGCGGTCTGCGACATCATCCCAGCATCGACCGTGGCGTGGATCCAGTGGCCGTTATACGCGGCGTCCCGCGTGACCTCCACCGCCACAAAGTCGTTGGGAGCAGCGTCCTCTGCTGCATACTGGACGGTCTCATGATTGCCAGGCTCTCCGGGGTAAGACGACCAGCAGCCGCTTGCCCAGTTATTGTCACGGGCGTACAACTGACAATCGCGGTCGTATCTGCGACGGTCGGGGTACAACGTAAAATACCGACCGCCGAAGTGAACGCAGGCATGATCCTGATTGGAAGCGATGACGCCACGGCCAGTCATAGTGGAGTCACCGGCTACATAGGCGTGATCTACCACGCGCATATGGCCACCAATGTAGGCGCGCTCACCGACGCGCCCGCTGTCGATGATGGAGAAGTCGGTGATGCGGGCATCACCCTCCACACGGGCTGCGCCGCACACCAGCGCGTCCTCGGCGATGACGGCGTTGTCAACGACCGTTGCCTCGTCAACGTGAGCGCGGCCTACCACGCGAGCATTGCCCATTACCACACCGTCCGCGGCAATCCAGCAGTTGCCGGCATCGGAGAGGTTGTCCTCATTCTGGATAAACCCGCCAAGGTCTCCAGGTTTGACGGTCTGGTACACCACGTTGTCCCAGGTGCTCTTCTGGCGATCGAGGAAGGAAAACTCCCTCGTCGCCCGGATGCGGTGCAAGGTAGCACCGTACATGGTGATGGTTTCGTCGGTCAGTTCATACTTTTTCATGATGAGTTCCTCCGGTTTGTTTACTGAGGGTGCCAGCTGGTTGCTGACGCCCTCGCCCTTTGTTGCAACTTAGTTGTAAATTTTTTGTGAACAGATGAGTAAAAACAACCTATCTTTGCCTGTTGTGGTAGGGGCAAAGTAGGACAAAGAGGCCGAACGCCATGTATATAGCGGTTCGCCCAGCCTCCGCAAACGTCCACCATTGCCGACACAGGCGAACCGGATAAGAGTCATCCAGGTTTGCGGTGTCGGCATTTTTTATTACCTCCGGCGGAACAGCCGCGCTGCCGCCGGAATGAGTGAAGATGATCTTCAGTTCGTCGTCGTAGACATAGACGGCGGCGACAAAGGTGTTGATGAGCGTCTCAATGTACTTTTCGTCCTCGACCTCCCCGCGCCGGAGACTGTCCAGCCAGGCTACCACGGCGGGCTTATCTACCTTGACCAGCGTTGACTGGGCGACCCTGATCTGTCTGGTCAGCTCCGCTTGCTCCGCCTCCAGCTCCAGTAGGCGGCTTTTTGTCGTCTCCGTTAGGATGCCAGACTCAATGGCGCGGAGCAAATTTTTGATGGATGCCTGCACATTGGACAGCTGGTCTTCCAGGACAGCGACCGGAGACTCTGCCTCCAATTTTTTGGCATAGGCCACGGCGCTGTCTGCGATTGCATCAATCACCTCCGGCACCAGGACATAGGTCTTGATAGCCCGGGCAACGGCCTGCTCCAGCTCGTACTTGCGGACGGACTTAGCGGCGCAAGTGTGCTCGTTGCGGTGCTGCTTGCAGGCATAGTAGTAGTGCATCCCGTTGCGGCCTGTCCCGCAGACGCCAATCATCGGGCTTTTGCAGTAGCCGCAAAATAGGCGGCCTGTCAGCAAGTATGTGCAGGCAGAGTTCCGCTTCCCTCCGCGCGGGTTTTTCTTGGTTTTCAGCGCGTGCTGCACCTGGTCAAATAGCTCGTTGCTCACGATCCGTGGCACTCCTTCCTCTATGCGGATGTCCTCGTAGAGATACAACCCGCGATATTTCTCGTTGCTCACCAGCCGACAAAAGCTGGTGCGTGTCCATTGCCGTCCCCTGGACGTGCGGATGCCCCTGGCGTTTAGGTCGTCTGCGATCGACGCAAACGACTCACCGGACGCGATACGCCGGTAAATCTCACGCACCACTGCCGCCCTCGGCTCGTCAATGCAAAATTTGCCGTCTTCCCCGCGCTTGTACCCAAACGGGATACGACCATTGATTTTGCAGTTGAGGGCGTTGTCCCGCATCCCGCGGCGGATGTCCTCGGCCATGTTGTCGCTGTAAAACTGGTTTACATTCATCATGGTTCGGCGGCAAAGTTGACCGGAGGCGGTATCATCAAAATCCTCCTCCACATACAACACCTTGACGCCCAGATTGGACAGCCTCTCCTCGTTGAGCATAGCCTCCAGCATGTTACGCCCAATCCGGTTGCTTTTCCAGGCGATGACATATGCAAACGCGCCCTTTTCCGCGTCCGCCATCATCCGGCGGAAGGCTGGGCGCTTGTCACTCCGGCCGGACACAGCTCTATCCTCATAGGAGTCAATCAGCGTGATCCCGCGCTTGGCCGCGTGTGCCTGGCAGGCTGCCACTTGCTGCTCAATGGATACATCTTTTTGGCGGTGGCTGCTATAGCGAGCATAGCATACGCCCACCGAGCTGTCTATGGACTTCTTTTTTCGCTTCGCCATGATATTTTCCTTTCATTTTGGCAATTTTTATGCTAAAATAAAAGGGTAGTATCTGGATGTCAAATGTACTACCCTTTAACCTCCCCGGTGTTGGACGCGCCGGGGAGGTTTTTTGTTATTTGATGCTAAACGTCTTCTGGAGCTTTGCACTGCTCTCGTCCAGGTAACTGGACACCTCAACATCCACGTCCGCGGTGTCGCTGGTGGTCTGCCAGTAGTATTCACACGTCACTTTTTTGCCGGTCTTGACCATGGTCATAGTGCGGTCATATGCGGCAGAATCTGCTTTCGGCGACGTGTCAGGCAGCTGGACGCCATCCTGGTAAGCGACCGGGTAAACCGCGTCGGAGAACGCCTGCGCCTCATCGGAGTTGTTTGTAAACTCAAACGTCACGGCGATGGTCTTTTTGCCCTCGTAATCCAGAGCGCCATACTTGCAATCCAAGATTTTGACGTGGTAACTGTCGATGTCGCCTTCGGACGAAGGTTCCGCCTGCTTTTCAACTTTGATTCCAGACTTTGAACTAGGGGAACTGCTTGTCTGATCTTCGATTTCTAGCGAGATTTCGCGCTGGCGATACAGATTGTCATAAGCGTCTCTCCACAGTTTACCGGTTGCTGTCGTGGCGTATGTGTGGTAACTCCACAGTCCACCGCCAATCGCTCCGACCGCAAGGCAAACGATAGCAACAACAACCGTCACTGCCACGTTCTTTTTTGTGTTTTTCTCTTTTTTCATTTTGATTACATCCTCTTTTCC
>ERZ1034873.1074-NODE-1074-length-10922-cov-16.789362_pt1 | contig 10922 bp, 7 predicted proteins | sample MGYA00520689_ERZ1034873 | MGnify/ENA primary metagenome ERZ1034873 (study PRJEB33766, sample SAMN09781722) | gut metagenome | biome: gut microbiome | host: Homo sapiens | place: Madagascar | study: EMG produced TPA metagenomics assembly of the PRJNA485056 data...
TACAACATCTGGGATTAATCCTTCATTTTATAGTAATAGTTTAAATTTTACCTATGATAATAAAATATATTCCACTTTAAATGATATTGTAAGTTTAAATCAAAAGGTATTAAAAATAACAAAAGATTCTATTACAGATGAAGTTCGATTATCTCCTGCTTCAAGATTTTATGTAGAAAATGATAATTATTTAGGCTTATTAGAATGTTCTACTGATAATAATATTAAAGTATATCATACTATTTTAATGTATCTTAATACTTTTGGTAATGAAGCTATTAATGGTTGGGATGGAACTAAGCTAGAAATTGATAAAGAAAAAGGAAAGTATATTTTTGCTCCACAAATTGGTGCTGGTGAAAAAGATTCGCAAAATAAATTTACTGGCGTAGTAATGGGCAAAGATAGTTCTCAAGAGAAAATAGGCTTATATGGATACGCGGCAGGTATTAACACATTCGGTTTAAAAGCGGATGGCACAGCTTATTTTGGTGCAAGTGAAAATGGTGGTAGAATTACTATAGATGGGAAAAGTGCTTTAATTTACGGCGGAACTTCTGTAGTGGATGGAAATAATAAAATGATTTTAACTTTATCCAATGTTAATTTAAACGCGAAGACAAAAGCAATTCAAATTAAAGGATCAGCTAGCAATGTTTTTTCTGTTGATTATGGTGGTAATATGTTTGCTAATTCAGGAGATATTGGCGGTTGGAAAATTAATTCTAATTATATTGGTACAACAAATGAAGAAATTACAAGTGATAGTGATACATTAAAATCTTCTAATTTAACTCATACTTACTTATTTAGTGATGGTGTTATCGCTTGTAAAAAAATTATTGCTAATACAGACGGATATATAGGTGGGTGGAGTATTATAGCTGATCCTAATAAAATTCAAAGTGCAGATGGAAATACTGTTTTAAATGCTTCAGATGGACGTATTTCTACGGATTATTTTACTATTAATAATTATGGCTCAATAGGACAATTATTAGGCGCAAAAATAGAAAATGGAAAACCAGTTAAAACGACAAATTTAGGAATCACCTCCGAATCTGGACATTCTATTGTTTTAGAATCTGCGGAAAATATTCGACTAACAGCAAAAAATACAAAAGTTATTTTAGATGCAAATGATATTGAAATTACTGGCAATACGCTAACAGTTGCAACAAGTAACGGTACTTATATGGATCCAAGTAATCAAAAAGGTATATACGCTCGATTTGCATAAAAGGAGCAAAAAATGAAAAAAATTACTTTAACAAATTTTCAAATATTTACATTAGCAGAATTATTAAATAAAATTATTACAGAGAATGAAACTAAACAAATGACTGTAAAATTAGGATATTATATCCAACGTGATTTTAGTATTTTATTTGAGCGATATAAAGTAATCGCGCAATTACAAAAAGATATTAGAGAAAAATATACCAATGAAAATAATGAAATTAATACAGAAGCCGCAAATGCAGAATTAATAGAATTATCTAATATTACTGAAGAAATTGAATTATTTTTATTACCTATTGATTTATTAGATACATTAGAATTATCTTTAGAAGAAATTCAGTTTTTATCATTAATTATTGCTGAATAACTTGGGCATTTTAAAACCATTCTCCTTAGCTAAAAAAGAAAAATATTAGAGAAAAAGGAGAGTGATAATAAATGTTTCCACCGATTTTAGCAAGCTCTCAACCAGCTTTTTATCCAGCGAGTTTAGGAAGTAGTGGATATATAATTTATTTTACTTTATCAGATTTAATGACATTAGATGAAATAAAGCATATTCAAATTAAAATTACTAAACAATCTAATAATCAATCTATTGTGCGTACAAGTAATTATCCAGACGGGATTATTTATAAACCTAAAGATAATATACTTAATGCAAATACTGAATATTATATTGCGATTAATCCTAGTACAGATTTAAATAATTCTGGATTTCAAGCAGGAGAGATATATAAGATACAAATGCGGTTTGGCAAAAATGCGATGTGGACTAATAAAGCAGATTTTACTTCTTGGAAAGCAACGCAAGTAAATGAGAGTGCTTTTTCTGAATGGTCTACTGTTATGCTAGTTAAAGTTATTGATAAACCGCAAATAGAAATTAAAAATGCTACAAAAGTTAAAGAGGGCGTTACTTCTACTATGGTATTAGAGCCTACTTTAACCCCTTTGTTTATTGGTTATACAAAATTTACTGATCGCAGTAAAGAAATTGAAGATCAATATAGATTTATATTATATTCTAAATCAGGAGAGAAACTAGAAGATTCTGGATGGTTACAACATAACGCTTCCGCGGATAATACAGATATTCATCGTTTTTCTCTTGTTTTAGAAAATTATCAAGAATATACAGTAATTTATCAAGTGCGGTCAATTAATGGATATACAAGTGTAATAGATGGTACGGATTTGTCTATTACGCGAGATAGTAAGCCATATAATTTCAGAGCGCAAGAAACTTATTTAACTATACTTGAAAATACTACCTTGACTGTTGATAATTCAAGTAATTACACTAAAGAAAATGGCTGTGTGCGGTTATATCTAGATACTGGAGGAAATTTAACTACAGGTAATTTAGTTGTTATACGCAGTTGTGAAGATACTAATTTTACTATTTGGGAAGATTTGAAATATATTTTAGTTGCTAACAAAATATTTAATAATGAATTGATATTTACAGATTTTACTATTGAAAGTGGTATTAAATATAAATATGCAATTCAAAAAGAAAATAGCCAAGGATTGCGCACTTCACCTTTGTTTGAAGAAAATAAAAATGAACGAATGGTTAATTTTGAATATAGTTATTTGTTTGCGGATGAAGTACAAATTCCTTTAAAATTTAATACTAAACTTTCTAGTTTTAAACATACTGTATTAGCAAATAAAATTGATACTTTAGGTTCAAAATATCCAACCATTACCAGAAATGGTGATGCTTATTATGCAGAATTTCCTATTACTGGTTTAATTAGTTTTAGTTTAGATTCAGACCAGACATTTTTTAAATATAAAACCAGTCCAGCTGCTGGATATTATTATAAAGATGAATTAATTATTCCTGATACTAAATTTGAATTAGATCATATTAATACTAGAATTGAAGCAACAAATGGCATTAATAGTACCAATAAAACTTTTACTGATAGAAAAATAGATAATAATTTAACTGATAATAATATTTTTATTGAACGTAAGTTTAGAGAAAAAGTAGAAGAATTTTTAAATAATGGCGAAGCCAAGCTATTTAAATCTCCTACAGAGGGTAATATTATTGTTAGTTTAATGAATATATCTTTAACACCAGAAGAAACACTTGGACGAATGATTTATAATTTTTCTGCTACTGCTTATGAGATTATAGATTATAGCATTGAGAATTTAGATTCAGTTCAAATTATTGATATAGGTACATTAAGTGCTTTTAGTGTTGAAGATAAAACTAAATTGTTTGGACAGATTAACGGAATGTATATTGGTAAATATGAACCAAATGCGCAAAAGAATGGCTTTCATAATGAACAATTAGCGAATAAAAATCCTACTAATTTATTAGATGTTATTAAGGAACAAATGGAATATAATATTGGAGATAATTTTCAATATAAATTTTATAAATTAGATCGTATTTGGATTGAGCAATATCCTAAATTAGATTTTCAAGATGAACGTAATGAATTGGCTGCGCAAATTGCTATTACTAAAAATAATACCGCATTAACAGAGAAAGAGCGTGAAAAGCAACTCGCGCAATTACAATCTGAATTAGATAGATTAGAAAAACTTGCGGCAGCCGCGACTAATCAATTAGAATCTGCTCGAATTGGTATTTATCTTGATAATAATAAATTTTTATTAGGATTAAATAAACCATTAGTATTAAAAGATGTTTTTAATCAATTAAAAACAATTAATCTTGAATATAGTGGTCCAATTATCTTGAATTATACTTGTGAAGTTTATAAAATTGAGAATACTGAAAAAACAGTTACTGCTATTGATTCCTCTATTGTTTGGGGTCAAATAGAGGGCGTATTTACAAAAACGCATGAAGTATTGCGAAATTATAATTATTTATATGAATCAGTAGAAGAATATCAAATTCCTAATCTTACATTTAATAATGATGTTGTTGGTTTTACTTATGATAATACTAATTATGATGTTTATAAAGATGTAGATATTTTTGATATTATCAAGGAAAAAACTCGTAAAAAAATTCAAGCTATTTATAATATTAATGAATTTACTAATTATGATGAGGATACAGATACTTGGGACGATGGAACCACTTTCTATCAATTTCAAGATGTTACAACTTTAGATATTGAAGCGGATAAAGGTACTCAATTAGAATTAATTTTAAATAATAATGATACACGTATTATTACTATTGGAACAACAGAGAGATATATTTTAAGACCTTTTGCGCAACGTGTTAAAGGGATTAAATTTTTAAAACCTACTTTTGCAATTATTAATTATACTTGCTCCACTATGCAGACTTTAAAAGGAGTGAGTTAAATGTTTGAGTATTTGAATGATGCGACTTTTTTACAAGAGCTAGATAAATACAGGTTGCGTACTCAATATGCAAAACTTATTCTTTTATCATTTGATGATGAAAAACCTTTGAAAGAAATACAAGGTACAATTACATCAGGTACATTAAATATCAATGGCTCATCTGCTGTGCGACGTACAATTAGTTTTTCAATGAATACAGATATGAACTCAAGTGATATTACTAATTTAGATAATGATATTGCGCTTAATAAAAAAATACAAGTATTTATTGGATATAAAAACCCAACACGCAAATACAAAGAATATGGTGATATTATTTGGTTTCCGTGCGGAATGTTTATTATCTCATCTACAAATATATCAAGAGGTACAAGTAGTTGGAATATAAGTGTTAGCGCAAAAGATAAAATGGTTATGCTTGATGGATCTGTTGGCGGTAGATTGCCTGCTTCAGTTACATTTCATGAAGAATATACTTATTTAGATAATGGCGATATAAAAGTTACTTATCCTACCATTGTTAAAATTATTCGTGAAGCTGTTAATCATTGGGGTAATGAGCCAGTTACCAATATTTTTATTAATGATTTAGAGGAAACCGCAAAGTTATTAATCAAATATGTGGGTGATCAACCGATTTATATGAATAATGATTATACAGGATTTGAATTTGAATATTCAGATGAGCACCCTATTAAATATGAATATAATGATGATGTGGGCTATCGCCAGACTGATTTTACTTATCCTGGTGAATTAATTTTAAAAGCAGGAGATACAGTAGTAACTTTATTAAATAAAATTTGTAATGTATTAGGTAATTATGAATTTTTTTATGATGTTTATGGACATTTTATTTTTCAAGAAAAGAAAAATTATTTAAATACAGGAAGTCCATTATTAGAAATGACAACAAATGATTATATTTATAGTTATTCTAATACTAAACATGCTTATAGTTTAACAAGTCTTGACAATGTTACTTCTATTGCTTCGAATCCTAAATATGATAATATTAAAAATGATTTTATTGTATGGGGAAAACGCAAATTAACTTCTGGCGCAGAAGTAGAAATTCATTATCATTTAGCTATTGATACTAAACCAGAATTAGATTTATGTACTAAATATATGTGGAAAGTATTAAATAATGGAGAATTTTTACGATATGAATATACTGATACTAATGTTGCGGGTAAAGATGGATATACCTGGGAATTAGAGAGTAAGCCTGGATTGGATTGGCGTGAAGAATTATATCGTAAAGCAAAAGAAGCAAATATGCAAGGTTTAGTTAATACAACTCCATATGATATGGAATTACTTGCGTTTTGGCGTCAAATATATGACCCAAATAATAAAGAATTTAGATCTGATGGTTGGAATCCTATTGTTTATAATGATCCTAAAAAATTAAATTTTTGGTTAGATTTTATAGATGATAATGCGGCTATTGGAAAATATTCGGTAAATATGATTGGGCGCAGAACAAAAGTGATTAATAATAATAATATAAAAATTATATATAGTAAAGAAGTTCCTGACATTATGTTCTTAAATGATGAACAATGGGAAGATCAAGAAAAACGCGCAGAATATGATGCTTTAGGGCAGAAATATTTTAGATTGACTAAATATTATGATAATCTTTTTGTATCAAGTTCTACTGGTGAAAGTTGCTTTGATAAAATCCGAGAAATGCTATATCAAAATTTAGTATATAATACGCAAATTACAATTCAAGGATTACCAAAATATTATTTAGAACCTAATAATTTAATATATGTAGAAGATGCAAAAAGTCATATTGTGGGTAATTATGAGATAACAAGTATATCGTTACCCTTATCTTATAATGGAACTATGTCAATTACTGCGACAGAAGTTTTAACTAGAGTATAAGGAGGGTAATTATGGCAAAAGTTGGACAGATTATTTACAATGTTCAAGATTATTATAATTCAGGTGGATATATTTCTTCTTCTATAGAGAGTCCTTTAACTTCTACTGTTAATTCTAGTTCTTACACTACAGACGTAACAGGTTGGGATGAATATAAAAAGCATTGTTTTCCAATTATTAATCAAAAAGGTATTATAAATGCTATTAAAGGTCCTATTTCAAAACTAGGTATTCAGGCTCCGTCTGGAACAAAAGTTCATTTAAATAGTGGTAGTGAAAATGATGAACAAATTATAATGATTGGTAGAACAGGTATGTATGAATTGGACGAAAATATTAATATTACAGATATTTATTTTGAACGTCCTCGAAATTATATTTTAGATAAAGAAGCCACTACAACACAGTTATCATTAGGTAAAAAAAATATGCAAGTCGCAGAAAAAGAACGTGAAGATAAAATTAATCTTTTAAATGAAGGTAAAGATCCTTATAAGCCTGGTCAAACTATTATAAAAGATTCAAAAGAATATTGGGAATGTTATATTAAAATTAATGATATTTTTCAAAAAGCATATGATACAGCAAAAGGACAATATAATATTGGTGTAACAGGTATTTACAAGTTGCCTAATAAAGATAACCCAGACGCTGAAGAAAATTATAAAGAACTTTATAATATCATTATAGATTTTGAATATTAAAAGGAGGTGGAAAAATGTCAAATACAAGTTTTTATGGTGGACAAAGTGGAAAAGATTTTAAAATTTCTGCAATTTTTCGTAATAAATCAGAATTAATTGCGGACTTGAATAAACGTTGGAACTCTAGTATTAATGTAGGAGAGCTAGTTTTAATTTCTTATGGCTTGCCTGCAATGGCGTCAGTTAAAGATAAAAATGGAAATCTTTTACCTGAACCAAGCTCTGAATTTGTTGATAATAAAAATTCTGATTGGGAAAAATTTAAGAAAACTTATAATTCTACTTTATGGATTAAAATTTATAAAGAAAATTCTGATTTAAGTCAAGAATATGAGGAATTATTACAAATTGAAAAAGAATTTGTATCTGCGAATGATGATAGTGCAAAAGATTTTGGTTTAGGATATGCATTATTAGCTAGCTTTACTGGTGAAACGCCTTATATACGTATTAATTATGATGTATTAGATGCATGTGAAGATCCTTATATTGAAGTAGATATAGATCATGCAACTCCAGAAATTCCTATTTTTAACTTACACTTGCCGCAGACACAAGTTTTAGATAAAAATAATTTTTTGCAAAATGAAGCAGATCCAATGTATTATGATACAAAGGATAAGTCTTTTAAATTGCAAAAAATTGATGCTGTTTATACTACTGATGTTAGTACAGAAGATAATGATAAAGCTCCTGGTACAATTAATCGACCTAAATTAGAAGTGACTTTTCCACGTCCTTGGAAATTTCATATAGATTACGATACTATTCCTGCAAACGCAAATGCTACTTTAACAGTAGATGAACGAAAACAAAATAAAGACGGCAGCTATAATAATCCAGAAACGCAAGAATCTAAAGATACAAAATATTTTACTGTACGTTTTCCTAAAGCTTATCAAGTCGATAGAACAGTGAAAGTTCAAGAGATTAAAACAGGAGAAACTCCAACAGCATTTATTGATAAACTTTTAGATAATCCTAATAATGAAGCTTCTTGGCGAGATGACAGTGTAATGAAAGTAACGTATAATGCGCCAAGACCACAGAAAATACGTCCGCAAGATGTTAAAAGAATAGTAGTAGCACCAGAAACTTATCCAAGTATTATATGGAATGAAAAGAATACTTACAATACTACAGATGATAGTGGTACGCCAGAACATCCAGAGTTAACCTTTAATTTACCTCGCGCAGCTAAACATATTTTTGGTGATGAAGAACCTGCTTTACAACCACAAGGAAATTATTTATTTGTAGCAAATAAAGACAATCCAGATTTAAGCCCATCTTTAATAAAAAATCTACAGATTAAAATTGGTGATTATTATATTTGGAGAGAAACTGGCGATATTTGGGTTATTTATGAAATTAATGGCACTGTCGATTCAGAAAAGGCAGATACTGGTGAATATGCTTTTATTGATTCTATTTTTTTAAGATATGAAGCTTGTCTTGCTGGATTGATGGAACAACCAAAAGTAGATTATACTGATAGTTATATTAATATTAGTGAAGATCAAATTACTGCTGAAGTAAATAAACCTCAAATTACATTGCAATATAAAGATGCAACTAATAAACGTCATCCATATTATCAATTTAATTTACCGTTAATACCTAATATTGAAGTTGATTATCATTCTGTAGGAAGTGCGGAAACAAGTACATTAAAACAAACCTTTACAGCTCGCGCGACTTTGTTTGATTTTACTGTTGCTGATGGAACTAAATGGTTTGTAGGTAATGAAGTAACTGATAATACGACTTCTGTAGTAGTAGAGGGTGCGCGCAATGGTGATATGTATTTACATTTTACTACTGTTACAGATTACACTAATTCTAATCGTGGTAATGTTTACAAGTTAAGTAATAATACTTGGAGCAAAGTTGGTAATTTAGTTGGACCAACTGGTAAAGCATTAAATATTATCAATACTATTAGGGTAGAAAGTGTTACTGGTTTAGAAGAAGACGCTAACATTAAAAATCAATTAAATACTATTTATAATACTAATAAGCCTACTCCTGATCAACTTATTGCTATTAATTATTATGATACAGAAACTAAAACTACTCATTCTTATTGGTATTATTGGGATAGTACAGCAAATGATTGGAAAAATGTTATTATTACTGGTGGTTTAGGAGATTTAATAAAAACAAATTATTACGGACAAGATGATAATTCTCATACTTATTCCACTAAATATATTAATACTTTAATTAAACATACAGATAATATTACTGGTAGCCAAGATATAGAAAAAACTACTTATAGCGCAGGTAAAATAAATGATAAATTTAATGCGGTAAATACTACTATTCAAGAAAACAAAACTGAATTAACAGAAAAAATTCAAGAGGCTACTTCTTGGGGTAATATTTCTGATCTTATAGGATAAAAAGGAGAGATATAAATGGCTTTATTTAAACCTTATTCTGGTACGAGTGCGGAATTAGCACAAGTACCAGTTCATGATGGATATGCTTATTTTACTACAGATGATAGTAAGTTGTCTGTTGATATAAATGGAATACGATATAGTGCTAATGCAAAAAATGCGGATGGATTAGTTGATGGAAATGGATCTTTAACTGCGGATGGTATTAAAAGTTTAATTAATAATTTATCTATTAATACTATTAATATTACTTATGATGATACCAGTTCACGGTATATTGGAACATTAGTAAATCCTGCTGATGGGATTGGCGATTTAGTTAAACTTCATTTTATTCATGGCGCACCAACTAATAAAGATACTAACAATTTATGGATTTATATTAATAATGAAAGTTATGTGATAACGAATACTTTGGGAATGCTTCAAGAAGAAGATCAGAATTATGCTAGTATAGAATATTTAGCTTTTTATTCAGATGTTAATGCAGACAATTTAAAAATTTTTACTGTTTTAGATTTAAAAGTAAATTTAACGGAAGATTCTTTTAGAAATAAAATAAATGTTTATTCTAAAACAGAAGTAGATAATAAACTTGCTGATATTAACGTAGAAACATACAAGCCTTATACAATTACTGTTTCTTCTTCTGGTTGGACTACAGGTGGAACAACAGGAAATTATAAATATGTATATACAAATACTGCTTTGAAATGTGGCAGCGATGGAAATATTGCTCCTATTATTAGTTATGAGAATGATTCAACTTCTCCTGTTTCAAGTGCGGCTTTAGATGATTATGCTAAAATTTATAATGCGGTTTGTACTGCGGGAGTTGGAATTACTTTTTATGCGAACGCCGCAATTACAAATTCTTTAACTTTGAAAATCTTAGATCCACAATAAAAAAAATTAGGAAGCCTTAATTGGCTTCCTTTTTTTCTATTTTATTTAAAGTTCCTATATCAATTTTTTCATCTGGTTTTAAAAATAAATCTAATAAATCATAAAAAGCATTAGTTTCAATATTGTCAATCATAACAATATTAATTTTTTTATAAAAACTTGATAATGTAACATCATAAATTCCTTTTTTATTAGTTACAATAATTAAACACATATCATTATTTGGGTTTCGAAATTCATAACTATATTTTACTGAAGCGCCCGCCTTATCATGAATTTCAACTATTGAAATATTTTCTAAATAATTCCAAATATCAGTATATTTAGACCCTTTTACTAGCATAAATAAATCATTTTTATCCATTTCTAAATCGAAACTTAATGTGTTAGAATTAAGAGTACCATCAACAGGATTAATAATTTTCATTTTTTTTCTCCTTTTTAA
>ERZ1034873.1076-NODE-1076-length-10913-cov-23.845460_pt1 | contig 10913 bp, 16 predicted proteins | sample MGYA00520689_ERZ1034873 | MGnify/ENA primary metagenome ERZ1034873 (study PRJEB33766, sample SAMN09781722) | gut metagenome | biome: gut microbiome | host: Homo sapiens | place: Madagascar | study: EMG produced TPA metagenomics assembly of the PRJNA485056 data...
TCCTATGTGGGTACAGGAACGTATGGGGCAGATAACCCGTGCAGTTTAACGTTCAGATAAATGTCGAATATTCAAATCAAACAGTACGATGGCTCTGCCTACACTCTTCTTAAGCCAGAACCCATGTCGGTTTATGGATTAGGAACCACAGGTGTAAGCTGGGCTCCAAATAAAGACGCTAATGAGGCTACAGCTTCTGGTTGGTATTATGCAAGTGTAAATGTTCCATCGGGTTGGGGGTATACTCTTATAAGAACCGATGCTCCTTGTGGCCCCGATTATCTTTGTCAAACCGCCTATGGATTGGTTACAACTGGGGGCGGAAGAAAAATGATGATGCGTTGGAAAGAATCTACTCAATCTACTCCTTGGACTGGTTGGTATAAAATATTTGATGTAGACAATCTCACTGGAGAATGGATAACCATTTTTAGTTCTCCAATTTCTTATAACGGTAATACAAGACCTACTATATCGCTTACAATTGGAGATATTACTGAATTTAAAGAAATAGTTGTAGTAGATTCTTATACAGCAACATCTTATGGCTCTAATTATGGCCCCGGACAACTTTGGCTCGGACTTTTATTTCCCTTTGATGTAAATACTACTGGAATTGGCACTTTTATTACAACTGGAACCGCAACTATTTCTCCAACTGTTATTCGAAGTAATTGGTATAATCCATAGAATTAGAATAATGTTTGGACTATATCTTGTTCAAACAGAACTTTGTCTTCTTAGTCTCTTATTGCTTATTCGTATGCTTAGAGTGAAAGTTGGAACGGACATTATTATTTATTAGGAAAAAGATAACACAAAAAGTTACGATTAATCGTTCGAAAATTAAATGTATTATTAGAATCAATATTTTGATGGGAATAATTATAGTGAACTAATTTCACAAACAGCAAAAAATGCTTTAACATTAAATCGGAAAACTGCTTTGGAATTATCCGAAGAAATTTTACTTGAAACAAAAAGTTCCTTCATTAAAGTAATAGACACCGAAGTTAATTACACTTATACCAGACGGTCACTGGATTCTAATAACCCCGTAATTCCAGCGGGAACCTCTTTTCTTAACGCTGTTGCGATACTTTACAAATTTTCTATTGTATCAATGTCGTGTACAAGTTATAGAAGTTCTGATTTCGGTGTATTGAGTCTGGGTTTTAGTTCTGCATCAGACTATTCTTCATCCCCTTATATTGTTGCTTACAATAACTCTTCTCCTGCACAAATCTCCTCAATTACAATGACCGAAAAACTAAATTTGAATTTTGCACAAAAATTAGAGGGGGGGTCTTACATGGTAGAAATACCTAAGAGGGGTTCTTGTTCATGTTCTTCCTCTTGGATAACTACTACCGACTTATTTTTTTTTAATCGTCAATATTATGTTAATAATAGTTCTGCTACGGGACACCTTTCTTGCTGGATTCAATATATTAATTTATAATAAGCGCTAAAACGTTCAGTTTTCCTCTTAAAATCTTTGTTTTGGGATACGAAAATAATAATGGGTATTTTTGGTTAACAACTACACCATCGTCGGCTGCTAATAGTCGGACGGCTAATGCCACGGTATTTATAGATTTACTTACAACTGATTATATTTTTTGTGAAATGTTAGGTAAAAATTATGCTCATAGACAGCAAGCAAAAATTACATCTGATAAAAAAACAATATCTTGGTTTGATTCAGAATCGCAAGTATGGCAATATAATATATCACTAAAGACTTATTTATATTTTGGTCTTGGTTAAAATGCAATCCAATAATAAGTACATCCCGAAGTATTTAATTGATAACTGCTGGAATTATATATTTGATTATTTTTCTATCTTAAATACGTTACAAACCATGATAAAGTAAGATTTTGAAATTTAACTCTGCTTATTAATAAATCTCTTTTCGCATCATCGTCATAATTTCGTCTAAGATAATTATTATATGGAAAACCTTTTCCTTTCTAAGCAGTTTGGAAGTTAGTTAAATCGTAAGAATCATATGATTCTGGGATTTCCGATAAATTTAGAAACGGATAACCGTAATCTGATTCTATTACATAATAATCATTTGAAGAGGATTCTACTCCGTTCCAAAAAGCGGAATCAGAACTACCTGTTGAACCAATTGCGTTTAACAATGAATGACATCCTAAACCAGATTTAACAGAATGAACACAAAACCATTGAGGCATAACATCGAACGTTTAAACGTTCATCTAAATGGCAAACTTACTCTTCAATCAGTTTGATGGGAATTCATATTCTTCCTATTATGGAGATGTTCCACCTTCGATTAATAAAGAGTTAAATTTTAATGGAAATAGATTAACTAACGTTGGGGAACCTGTTAATGATAACGATGCAATAACAAAACTTTATTTGTCTAAAGCAATTAAAAAAACAGAAGTGCATACATTTAACAATGTAATGACTGATTATATAAATTATAGAGATTCTACTATATTTACCATCAGTGACCCGCCATCTTTAGATATGGATTATATGTTTTGTGTTGTTTCTTTGAATTTATATATTTATCAACAAACTGCTCAAACAAACTCTGGGATTACTCTAACTTTTAATTTATTGGGTAATAGTATTTAGGCTCCAAAATCAGGCGGAGCATCAACCGGGAAGGTTGATTTTGTATTATTTAACAATAAAATTGCCTTTATGATATGGAGTAATGAAACCATGTAGGTCACAACCTCTTTGAGCAATTGTACAATAGCATTAGCAGGAGGAAACCAAGGAAGTAATTTTACTGCTAAAGCTTATGGAACTTATTACTATATTGCTATTTAAGCCAAAGCGCAATAAAAATATTTATTCCCAGTGTAATTTAACTATGCCCACTAATTTTCTGTGTTATAAAATTGTATTTTTACGCCATTCCAACTTACATAAACAGAAAAATTGTTAGAAAAAGTAATTGCCCCGGAGTATGTTACACCTCCAACTCCATCGGAAAGACCAGCGTTCTAAGCTGATATTAAAACAACTCCATAAGGCAATTCTCTATAAGAATTAGCTCTAACAATAACGATTTTAGGAGCAAATTTGAACATTAATTCGAAACATTTTAAAAAGCACCACCATAAAAATGGTGATGCTTTCAAAAGTGCTTTGATTAAAAATTATAAAAAGGTAGAGATAAAACTACATTTTTATCATAAGCTGTCCAGATGGTCAGTATTATTTATTTTAATAGTGAGCTCATTGTTGTCATCTAAGGGTTTGTTTTCCGCAACGTTTATTACAACAGATTTTTTGTTGCTGTTAAAGGGCCTATTTATGCCTCGTGCAGCACAGAAACGCTTCATGGTAGAGCGGTCAACTTTATAAAGTCTTGCTACTTCTGCATAGGTATTATCCTGAGCAATAAGAGAGCGAATGACATCTTCATGGGGAGACAATTTAGTGTTCTGACCAAGAGAGCCTTTGGGTCTACCAAGTTGGATACCGTTCTTCTTCTTGACTTCGAGAGCTTCTTTAGTGCGCTGGGAGATAAGATTTCGCTCAATTTCAGCAGACAAGCCGAACGCAAAAGCCAAAACCTTAGTCTGAATGTCATCATGAAGCACAAAATTGTCTTTGATAGTCATGATAGTAACACCCTTATCCATACAGATAGAAAGGATGTCCATAATCATGTAGAGACTTCTACCCAAGCGAGAGATTTCGGAGCAAATAATAGCATCTCCGAACTTAACCTCCTTAAGAAGTTCTCCTAATTTACGTTTATCTGGAGCCTTAGTACCAGATACAGTTTCTTCAATCCAGCCATTAATCTGAATACCATGTTGTTTTGCGAACTTAGTAATTTCGTAACGCTGATTTTCAACTGTTTGCTTGTCAGTAGAGACTCGAATGTAACCATAATTCATAATCATTTCTCCTTAATAAAAGTTTCATTTTATTTGGGTGTTTCTCTCGCTGGGCTTGACCTCACTATAGCAAATTGCACAAATTTTGTCAAGCGATTATTACTTTGTTTACACAATGTTCACAAAAATGGTTTCTGTCTCTATGTATGCTGTTAGTGATTATCATTTTATCTGGATTCTATTGTTATTAAAAATGATAGTCGTTATAGAACATACATAATTTGAATTTATAGGAGATTTGCACAATGATTTTTAAGATTGTGGGAAATTTTGATGAAGTCGATTTTGAAAAAATGCTCGATAAACTAACTTCTATTTTTGAATTTATTTATTGTGATGAAAGTTTATTCGTGGCATTACGAAAATGGTCTGACCGTGAGTTAATAGATAAAACTTTAAAGGCTGCTTTGAAACCAGCTAAATTTTTCGTTGTAAAAGAAATAAATGAATATAATTTGGGAAAAGAAAATCCTAATATTATAAAATGGTGTAGAGATGTTTTTGTTGATTTGGATAAACAACGTTTCGAAGTTGAACAACAAGAAAGATTGAAATGCACCATGTCCGCTTTAGATGTTTGTGAACGTATTTTAGCTTCTCGTAAAGAAGAAGCTTTAAAAAATAATAGAGAGGAGGAAAAGAATGGCAGAACAAAAACGCAGAGGAAGACCCAAGAAACAAATTGAAGAACCCATTGTTAAAAACGAAGAAAAGAAAATGGTCACTATGACCGAATCTTCTGATGTCGAACAGCAAAAATATCGTGATATTCAAATTTCCGAACAAATGGTTCAGCAACGTTGGGCTTCTGTTTTTAAAGAATATGCTGACACAGGTTATTCTAATATCGTTTCCGCTTGGAATTAGGCTTGGTCACAGCTTAACAATCCTTTTGTACAAAATTACAGAATTAAACAAGCTAACTCTAAACCTCGTAAAGTCCAACAGGAAGAGTTGCAACGGGCTTTAGCTAATCCTGAAAATTCAGAATTAACTTTGCAAAGCCTCAGTATGTATTTGTATTATACTAACTATGTGTATAATATTCTTGTTAAACTTAATAGAGATACTCCTCTTTATAAATGGTATGTAACTCCCATTGACGCAAGTGAAGATGACACTAAAACCGATGCTTTTAAAAAGGAAAGTAAGAAAGTTGACCAAATTATAAAGAAGTTTAAGCCAAGCTTGACTTTGCGAACTGTTACTACTCAGGTTAGCTTGGAAGGAAAAAGTAGTTATCTTCCTCGTATTAGTTATGATAAGGATACAGTTAACTTCTTTGTTTTACAAAAACTTAACCCGGATATGGTGAAACTTACAAGCTTTGGAAGTAAACAACAATTTGGGGCAAGTTTTAATATGGTAATTTTCCTTCAGCCAGCTTACGATGTTTCTCAATATCCTAAATTTATTCAGGATGCTTGGGAAGAGATGTTGGCAACAGGTGTCGTTACCATGGATAAAAAAGGAAAAGTAAAGTTTAATCCTCGTGCTAAACTTCCTGCTGGTCACATTCTTGAAAATAAGAATGGGAACTATATGTACTGGGTTCCGCTCCCTCAAGATTTGTGTTACACTTTCTATTTTGATGGTAGCCATGCTAATATGTTCCCAGATTTTTTGGGATTGTTTGACGATTTGTCTGATTTGGATAACTATAAATGGTTACAAGCCAGTTTGTTAAGTAAGGGTGTTAACAGTATTTTAACCGCTGAAATTCCCTTGGTTAAGGATGCTAAAGCTGGATAGGACTCTACCGCAGTTTCAGTAGATACCGCTATGGGATTCCAAGATTTATTTGCTCAAAATGTGTCTGGAAATATTATGCCTTTCTTCGCTCCACTTCAAGAATTTGAACTTCATACTTTGGAGAATCAGCCAGAAGCTATGGATATTATCTATGACCGCACAAGAGATTTGGTTGCTACTTCTGGTAACGCCGCTCTTATGAGTATTACAGATAAACCTTCTATTGCTTCTGTTAAAGCTCAACAAATGATTCAAGCTGCAAGAGTTGATTATCTTACAAGACAATATGAAAACTTCTTGAATGAAATGCTTGAAAATAACTTCGGCTTGAAATATAAGTGGGAAGTCCATCTTTGGGGTGATATTTTTAATATTCGTGAGGATATTAAAATATTAAGAGAACAAGTAGTTTCTGGCTTGGAAGGGTTTCTTCCTAAACTTCTTTCTGCTAACGATATGTCTATCGAGGATTATGTGGCTTCACAAAATTATTTGAAGGCTTATGATATAAAAGTTATTAAAGTTAATGATACGGAAATGACAGAAAAAGCTCAAAAACAGGCTTTAACTGTCGCTAAAACTAAAACCACTACCACTACAACTAAATCTTCTTCTGAATCCGACATTAAAAATTCAGTTGGCAGACCTAAATTGAGTGATAGCGAAATCGAGAACGATAATACTGCTGCTTCTGCTGATGCGGGAACTAATGTTTCAGATATTAAGGAGTTCTCAAATTCTTTCCATCAAGAAAGTCTTGATGTTTAATATATTTACTATAAAGGGTTTAAAGGTATGAAAATTTTTAAAATTATTAGCGCTTATTTTGGTAAGAATAAGAAAAAACCGTGTAAGTGTAATCACAACCCTTATGATGTAAATAGCACTCTGCAAGAGGTCAATCGTAAATTTATGACCTCTCCAGACCAAAAATTTTTTATTTGCAAAGAGTGTCATCAAGGGTTGAAGTTCATTAAGAACGAGGATGGAGACTTTATTGAAGAATCCGTCCCCAGTTGACTGATTCTCAATTTAAAGCTATCCCCTTTCATCATAAAGTAAAGGAGGTAGAGAATTTGGACTCAAGTATAGTTATTGCTATTATTTCTTTTGTTGGAACCTGTATTGGTTCCATCGGAGGAATTTTAGCGACGGCTAAGTTAACTAATTATCGACTTAGCCAACTGGAACAAAAAGTCAACGCTCATAATAATTTGATTACTCGTACTTACGAGCTTGAGAAGAATATGGGTATAGCTTTTGAACAAATTAAAGAAGAAAAAGCAGACATCGAAGAAATTAAAAGAGATATAGGTAATTTATCTAAATAATAAGTAAGGTGAAACTATGGTTAAAAATAATTTTGATGAAAATGTTAGAGACTCTTTGAATGGTCTCTTAACCCTTTTCTTCCAATCTAACTCTGCTTGCGATAATATGGCTTATGCCCTCGATTGCGAGTTGGATTGCCATTCTGCTTCCGATATTTTCCATAAAAAATTCGCTCATTTATTCCCCGGTGATAAAATGGCAGATAAGTTAAGCGAAATTATGGTTAACGAGGGGGTTAGACCTATTCGTGGAGCTTTGTCTCAGGATTCTTCTGATTATGAAAACATTGTTGTTTTATTTGAGGATGCTTACAATACTATGAATAATGTTAAACAAGGACTTCTTAATACAATCGAATTCCTTGATTATAACAAGGATTGTAAAGTGTTTGTAATTGAACTTGAAGAAATGGCTCGTTACGCAAGCGTTCTCCTGCATCAATGCGATATTTGGAGGTCTAAGGCTAAGGATTACTACGAAGCTGGGAGAACATATAAATTCGATATTGATTTTGAGGAGTTTACTTTTATTTGATGAATAATAAAACAAATCAAAATACAGAGGGATTTGTGTATTTTATAACTAATGGATTTAATATTAAAATTGGTTATACTAATAATGTTAAACGTAGGCTTAAACAATTAAATACTGGCTCAGACCAATAGTTGTTTTTGCTTGGGTATATAAATGGAACGAAAGAAACTGAAGCAAATTTACATCGTTCCTTTATTAAATATAAATTAAGACAAAATGGAGAATGGTTTGAACCATCTTCCGAATTGTTAGATTACATCAATACAAACAATCTTATCCCTAATACTTTCGTTGAGAAAAATGAACTTTGGGATAACAGAGTTATGGCTTTTTCTACTACTTAACCAGACTCTTACTGAAATTCCTGTGAATGGACTCCCGTTGAGGAAACGAACAATGCGGGTTGATGTTCTATCAATAAAGAAAGGAGGAAGATATTATTGAAAGAAAATAAAGTTCTTAAATTTGAACTTTCTCCTCAAAATTTGCGTATTAAGAATGTGCTGAGAAATGACTTTGTTGCTATTGATGTTTATGCTATTTCAGACATTTATCCGAATAGAAACAATAGTCATTTTACTCCAAACTCTTTGAGGGATGCTCTCCCATCTTTTTATAATAAACCAGCTTTGGGAGCTTTTAATGTAGGTAAAAATGACTTTAAGGCTCATGAAATGGAATTGAGATGGGATAATGAGTTGCAACAGGATTATTTCGATTTTACTAATGGTAGATGCGAAGTGCCTCTTGGCGTTATTAGAAACGAAGACCTTGTTGAAGTGGTTGAGTTGAATGGACAAACTTGGGTTCATTTTACTTGCGTCTTGTGGGCAAAATATTGTTATCGTCAGGTCAAAAGACTTCTTAAGGATAAAAGAAAGAAAATTTCTGTAGAGGTCGAAGTTATTGAAAGCCATGAAGATGAAAATGGTGTCGAAATTATTGATAAATTTACCTTTGACGGTTTCTCCTTGCTTGGTGAAGATGTGACTGAGGCCATTCCTAATGCCCATTTAACGATTCTTGATAAAGTTAATGACGCTTTTTATCAAAAACAAGAGAAATGTTTGTCTTTCGCTTATAAGGGATTGGACAATAATAGTTTTGATTTTGCTTTAGATGAAAACGATATTAAAAATAATAAAGACTCTTTCGCTGATAATGATTTTGGTGAAATTGTCGATAATGAAAAAGTAGATGAAATTACAATGGAACATGGAGAGGAGGAGTCTCAAGAAATGACTTACGAGGAAAAAATGGCTCTTCTTAACAGTGCTCTTGGCGAAAATACATGGGCTTCGGATTTGGATGAAACTCATGTTTATTGCTTTAATCAAGAGGAAAAGGTTGCTTATAAGGTTCCTTATTCTTTTGTTGAAGATGCTGAAGGCCATGTAAACGCTAATGTTAACATGGATGAAGCTGTAAAAGTTGTTCGTTCTTGGAAAGAGTTTTCTGAAGAAAACGCTGATGATGCTAAGGATGAAGACAATAAGGAAACCGAGTCTGTTGAGGAGAACAAGGAAGAATGCTCCACTGATAATCAGGAGACTGAAGCCTGTGAAGATAAAAAGGAAGAGTCCGCTGAGAATAAAGAAGAGTGCTCCGAAGAAAATAAAAAGTGTGAGTCTGATGATGTAGATGATTGCGGTGAGTGCGAAAATGAATCTACTGAAACTGAATGTAAATTTGACGAACACAAAGAAGTCCCTGAAAACGATGGCGAGAAGAAGGTCGAGTCTGCTGAAGGTTGCGAAACTTGCGCCGAGGAAGACGATAACGATTCTGACGAAGAGCCTGAAAACGAGGACAATAAAGAAACTGAATCCACTGAGGAAAACAAAGAGGACGAGTGCAATATGAGTGCGGAAGAAAACGCAGAAAATAAGGAAGAAATGGCTTCTGATGCTACTGTCGTTACTCCCGATGCTCACGTTACTATTGATGGTAGTGAAAAGGGTGAAAAGGAAAACTCTATTGCTGATATTAAAACTGATATTATGAAAGAACATGATGATGGTAGCCTTAAGGGTACTGGTGTTTATGCCGTTGGTGGAGAAAATCTTACCGCCGATGAACTTTACGCTAAGTTTAACGACCTTCAGGCCAAATATGATGCTCTTTTTGCTCAGTTTACGGCAAAGCAGAACGATGAACTCTATGCTTTCGCTTGCTCTTTGATTGATGCAGAAGAGGATTTGACTGTTGAAAATAATTCCGCTATTAAAGCTACTTTCTCTGAGAGTTGCAAGAATGGCGCTTATTCTTCTAACGAAGACGTTCAGAGTGCTGTTGAACACAGCCTTGCTGACGCTTTGTATGCTCAGAGAAAAATGAGCAAAGCTAAAAAGGCAGAGACTTTCTCTGTTTCTATTAACAAGTCTCAGAACAATGGTGTTGTTGAGGAGACTTTAACTAACGCTCAGGAATTGAAAAACTTAGTTCAACGACTGAGAAGGATTTAATATAGGAGGAAAATTCTACTATGAAACTTTTTGAAAAGATTTTGATGGCAAGTGAAGATGTTAAGTCCTATCTTGTCTCCGGTAAGTGCGAGAATGAACTGTTTGACGGTGCTGTTGTCAAGGTTGGCGATTTGGTTGACCATGATGTTTACAAGGGCTTGAAGGACATGAATACTCGTACTATCGAGGCTGGCTACGAGGCTGGCAAGCGTTACGGTATTGTTGATTATGTTGGCGTGTCCGAGAGCGATGTCGTTGGTGTGAATTACAAGGGCCTTAGCATTAAGGTTGCTGGTCTGCCTGTTCCTGCTGGCGCTCTGACTCGTGTGCGTGTTCCTCAGATTGGTGACGAGTTCTTCCTTGGTGACGAGAACTTTACTGCCGCTCCTACTGCTGGTAGCGTGTATGTTCCCGATACTGACGGTCGTTTTAAGGCTGGTGCTGAGGGCGCTGGTTTTGCTGTTAAGGTTGAGTATGAGACCAATAAGATTATGGGTCAGGTCAATGACAGCAAGAAGTATTTCTGCACCGTTCTGTCTATCTAATAGAAGATTCTATAACCTAAAAGGAGGATATATATAATTATGAAACAGATTTTTAGTTATAACAAGTTCAACGAAGACGTTGCAGATGGTCTCGTTGAATCTTTGGTTACTTTGTCCGAGAAAGCTCTTGAGGGTAAGGCTAATACTGCCGAATATCAGGATGCTAATAATGAGTTCTCTGCTAAGTTCATGCAGTATTGCGTTGAGCAGGGTGGCATGACTTGGACTGGTATGGAAATGATTAAGAGCCCCATGGTGTATAAGAAGACTGGTTTCCTTGAGACCTTCGATACCATCATGGCTGGTGCTATTACCCCTGTTGTTCCTACTGTTGCTGCTATGGGTTATGAGCAACTGTACGATGTTGTTCAGGTTGGTTTTGG
>ERZ1034873.1079-NODE-1079-length-10883-cov-3.973495_pt1 | contig 10883 bp, 11 predicted proteins | sample MGYA00520689_ERZ1034873 | MGnify/ENA primary metagenome ERZ1034873 (study PRJEB33766, sample SAMN09781722) | gut metagenome | biome: gut microbiome | host: Homo sapiens | place: Madagascar | study: EMG produced TPA metagenomics assembly of the PRJNA485056 data...
CATGAATTGAACAATTCACAGGGGCATGAAGCGGGAGATGAAATGTTAAAGGCCGTAGCTGTCATACTAAGAAATTATTTTGGAGATGAACACAGTTACCGTATCGGTGGTGATGAATTCGTAGCCTTTGTATTGGATGAGGCAACAGAAGATATCAAAAAGAAAACGGAAGCGGTTGCCAGAAAACTTGAGGCAAAAGGCTATTATGTATCAGTTGGTATCAGCATAGGCAGACCCAGAAACCTGACAGAAATGGAAGAATTGGTAAAGAAGGCAGAGACAGAGATGTATGCTGCCAAGAAAATATTTTATGAAAACGGCGGAAGAGATCGCCGGGGAAGAATGTAACACAACTGTACATATAAAAAATAATGAAACTGACACTTTATTGAGTGTCAGTTTTTATTTATGATTATACTCAATTCAAACAATAAAAACACATTAATCAGATGGGATAAGTATAGAAAGGATGGAATGAAATATGGCAAATGAAAGATATGGATTAAACAAGGAACTGGCACAGATGTTAAAGGGTGGCGTTATTATGGACGTTACGACACCGGAGCAGGCCCGCATTGCGCAGGAGGCAGGTGCATGCGCAGTCATGGCACTTGAAAGAATTCCGGCAGATATCAGAGCTGCAGGTGGTGTATCCAGAATGAGTGATCCCAAGATGATCAAAGGAATCCAGGAAGCAGTATCTATCCCTGTTATGGCAAAGTGCCGTATCGGACATTTTGCAGAAGCACAGATTCTCGAAGCAATTGAAATCGACTATATTGATGAAAGTGAAGTACTTTCTCCGGCAGATGATGTATATCATATCGATAAGACCAAATTCAAGGTTCCATTTGTATGTGGTGCCAAGGATCTGGGGGAAGCGCTCAGAAGAATTAATGAAGGTGCATCCATGATCCGTACCAAGGGTGAACCGGGAACAGGTGATGTCGTGCAGGCTGTACGTCATATGAGAAAGATGAATCAGGAGATCGCCAGACTGACATCCATGCGTGAGGATGAACTGTTCCAGGCTGCCAAGGAATTACAGGTTCCATATGATCTCGTACAGTATGTTCATGAAAAAGGCAAACTTCCAGTTGTTAATTTTGCCGCAGGCGGCGTAGCAACTCCCGCAGATGCAGCACTGATGATGCAGTTAGGCGCAGAAGGTGTATTCGTAGGTTCAGGAATTTTCAAATCAGGAGATCCAAAGAAGCGTGCAGCCGCCATCGTAAAGGCAGTTACAAACTATCAGGATGCCAAGCTGCTGGCTGAACTTTCAGAAGATCTGGGCGAAGCCATGGTTGGAATCAACGAACAGGAAATCCAGTTATTAATGGCGAATAGAGGGGTCTGATATGAAGATAGGAGTACTGGCAGTTCAGGGTGCATTTATTGAGCATGAGAGAATGATAGAGGCACTGGGGCATGAAGCATTTGAGATCAGGCAGAAGCGTGACCTTGAGCAGGAGTTTGATGGTCTGATCCTTCCCGGTGGTGAGAGTACGGTCATGGGTAAGCTGCTTCGGGAACTGGATCTGTTTGATATATTACATAAGAAGATACAGGAAGGAATGCCGGTGCTTGGTACCTGTGCAGGACTGATCCTGTTGGCAGAAAAGTTATCAGGCGATGATACGGTTCACTTTGGAACACTGCCTGTTACGGTAAAGCGCAATGCCTACGGCAGGCAGCTTGGCAGCTTCCAGACAGTGGCGGAGATTGCACATATCGGTGAAATTCCTCTGACTTTCATCCGTGCACCCTATATTGAGTGCGCAGACGACGGTGTAGAGATACTAGCCAAAGTAGACGGCAATATTGTAGCAGTACAGTATGGTAACCAGATTGGAATATCCTTTCATCCGGAGGTCACCGACTGCACAGCGGTACATGAGTACTTTTTGTCATTGTGTACGGCATGAATTGAAAATATCCTGCAAATGTACTATGATATTATTGATAGAAAATATCAATAAGAAATACATGAGGAGGATACAGCATGACGCTGAAAGAGTTACCGATCGGAAGTATGGCAACAGTGGTGACTGTAGGTGGAGAAGGCGCGTTACGCCAGCATTTTCTGGATATGGGACTGATACCGGGAGTAGATGTAACCATGGTCAAGTATGCACCTATGGGAGACCCGGTGGAGCTTCAGATACATGGATATGAACTGACACTTCGTCTGGCAGATGCAGAGAAGATAGAAATAGAAAAAGTGAGACAGCCACAGATTAAGGAAACATCCGGCAAAGACAAAAAGAACCTGAAAAAGGATGTACAGCATCCGGGACTTGGTGAGGGTGGTAAGTATCATGTCAAGGCAGATGAGAATCCTGTACCGGAGGGTGAAGTGCTGACTTTTGCCCTGGCAGGGAATCAGAACTGCGGTAAAACGACATTATTCAACCAGTTGACAGGTTCTAATCAACATGTAGGAAATTTCCCGGGGGTAACAGTTGACCGTAAGGATGGGGCAATCAAAGGACACAGTGACACGCTGGTCACAGACTTACCGGGTATCTATTCCATGTCACCTTATTCCAGTGAGGAAATTGTAACCAGGCAGTTCGTACTGGAGGAGCATCCCAAGGGAATTATCAATATTGTAGATGCCACCAATATCGAGAGAAATCTGTACCTGACCATGCAGCTTCTGGAACTGGACGTGCCAATGGTACTGGCACTTAACATGATGGATGAGGTGCGTCAGAATGGCGGTTCTATTCGTGTGAATGAGCTGGAGGAACTGCTTGGAATTCCGGTTGTTCCGATTTCAGCTGCCAAGAACGAAGGTATCAGTGAATTAATAGATCATGCACTGCATGTAGCAAAATATCAGGAAAGACCGGGAAGACAGGATTTCTGTGAAGCGGATGATCACGGCGGTGCAGTACATAGATGCCTGCATGGTATCATGCATCTGATTGAAGATCATGCCAAAGAAAATGACATACCTGTCAGATTTGCGGCGGCTAAACTGGCAGAAGGGGATGCTCTTATTCTTGAGAGACTCAGACTTGATGAAAATGAGAAAGAAACTCTGGAACATATCATCAAACAGATGGAGAAGGAGAGAGGACTGGACCGGGCAGCAGCTATTGCGGATATGAGATTCTCTTTTATCAGCAAGATATGTGACCAGACGGTGATCAAACCGCATGAGAGCAAGGAACATGCCAGAAGTGCACGTATTGATAAGGTACTTACCGGTAAATATACTGCAATTCCGGTATTTATTGCCATTATGGCAGCAGTGTTCTGGCTGACTTTTAATGTGATAGGTGCAGCACTTTCTAATCTGCTTGATATGGGAATCGGCTGGCTTACAGAGCAGGTACAGCGGGGCATGATAGCCACAGGGGTGAATGAAGTTCTCCAGTCACTTATTATCGATGGTATTTTTAATGGTGTAGGCAGTGTACTCAGTTTCCTGCCGATCATCGTGACATTATTCTTTTTCCTGTCTATGCTGGAAGACAGCGGATACATGGCAAGAGTAGCCTTTGTTATGGATAAATTGCTGCGTAAGATAGGACTGTCAGGACGAAGTATTGTGCCAATGCTGGTAGGATTTGGATGTACAGTACCCGGTGTCATGGCAAGCAGAACACTTCCTTCTGAACGCGACCGTAAGATGACGATTCTACTGACTCCTTATATGAGCTGTTCGGCAAAGTTACCAATTTATCTGTTCTTTACAGCAGCATTTTTCCCGGATCATGCAGCAATCGTTATGATTGCGCTGTATTTTGGCGGAATTGTGGCAGGCATCCTTTCTGCTATCGTAATGCGTAAACTGAAATTCAGGGGGGAAGCGGTACCGTTTGTAATGGAATTGCCCAATTACCGTATGCCCGGTGCGAAGAATGTAGGACAACTTCTGTGGGAAAAGGCAAAGGATTTCCTGCAGAGAGCATTTACGGTGATTTTCCTTGCAACGATCATTATCTGGTTCTTACAGACTTTTGATACCAGACTGAATGTAGTGACAGATTCCAAAGACAGTATTCTTGCTGTAGCAGCGGGCTGGATCGCACCGATATTCAAACCGCTTGGCTTTGGTGACTGGAGAGTTTCAACCGCACTTATCACAGGCTTTATGGCAAAGGAAAGTGTTGTAGCGACACTGAACGTACTCTTTGGAAGTACGGATATTCTGCTGGCGGCAATCACGCCGCTTGCAGCAGCAAGTCTTTTGGCATTTTGTCTTCTGTATACACCCTGTGTTGCGGCAATTGCTTCTGTGAAGCGTGAACTTGGTTGGAAATGGGCAGTGTTTGTTGTATTTGCACAGTGCGCTATTGCCTGGGTAGCTGCTTTCATCGTAAGGTGTGTAGGAATGATTTTTGTATAAAAAAGCTGTGTTATGGTCATAATATCATTGGAAATATAAAAGAAAAGAGGATATTACGATGATTTTAAGTGAAAAGGAAACAGCAGCCATCAAAGACCTTCAGACACAGGAGCAGACCTGCATGGAGAAATACGCCCGCAGCAGTAAGCAGGCAAAGGACCCTGTGCTTGCCAATCTGTTTGAAGAGCTTCACAGAAAAGAGCAGAAGCATTATGACTCCTTAAGCCAGGTATTGAACGGTTCTGTACCATCCTGCGACTGTAACGACAGTGATGGTAAGAATTATAATCCCAAGGCTGCTTATGATATGAAGGAGTCAGAGGATAAGAAGAATGACTGCTTTCTCGCAACAGACTGCATCTGCACAGAGAAGCTGGTTTCCTCTGAATATAATACGGATGTATTTATCTGCAGCGAACCTTCCCTGCGTAAGCTGCTTGCAGATATCCAGATCGAAGAGCAGAATCATGCAGAGATGCTTTATAAGTATAAGACAGTGAACAGTATGTCATAGTATGTTCAAGGCGGCGGTTTTCGCCGCCACTTTTTTTATAAACACTATTTCCTACTAAACCTATTCGTGTTATACTAAACTTCAAACCATTGATAGAAAGGTATAGGAATTAAAATGTTAGACCAGTTTTCAAGAACGCAGTTATTAGTTGGTAAGGAAGCAATGGAACGTCTGGCAAATGCCAGAGTAGCCATATTCGGTATTGGCGGAGTTGGCGGTTATGTTGTAGAAGCACTGGCAAGAAGCGGTGTCGGAACCCTTGACCTGATAGATGATGATAAGATATGTCTGACTAACCTTAACAGACAGATCATAGCAACCAGAAGTACGATCGGTAAATACAAAGTGGATGTGGCAAAGGCGAGAGTTCTGGATATTAACCCCAAGGCAGTTGTGAATACATATCAGACTTTCTATGTACCGGAGACAGCAGAACAATTTGACTTTTCCCAATATGATTATGTTGTGGACGCAATCGATACAGTTACAGGCAAGATCAATCTGGTAATGCAGGCAGAACAGACCCATACACCGATCATCAGCTCTATGGGAGCCGGTAACAAGATGGACCCGACTGCATTCAGAGTAGCAGATATCTATAAAACCAGTGTATGTCCTCTGGCAAAAGTCATGCGCAGGGAACTGAAAAAGAGAGGCATTAAGAAGCTTAAAGTCGTATATTCAGAAGAAAAACCATTAACACCGATCGAGGATGAATCTATCAGCTGCAAATCTCATTGTGTATGTCCTCCTGGAACGGTACGTAAGTGCACACAGAGAAGACAGGTGCCGGGAAGTAATGCATTCGTTCCTTCTGTAGTAGGACTGATCATAGCAGGCGAGGTCATTAAGGATCTGATCAAACAGTAACATTGACAGGATTTTCCATCCTTATTATAATAAATATCGAGACTGGAAAGCATCTGGCTGACCGGAATCATAAAATAATCTGACATACAAAGATTGAGAAAATTCATTCTGCGTGGAAAGGAACAAAATGAAGAAACAGAACACAAAATGGAAACAATTAATGGGCAAGGTAACAGCAGTTGCCTTATCACTTGCCATGACAGGTGCACTCCTGACAGGATGCGGCTCAAACAAGGCATCAGAGGAGAAGATCACAGTTAAGGTAGGAGCTTTGAAAGGTGCTACAACACTGGGACTTTTACCGCTTCAGGATAAAGCGGCGAATGGCGGCGCAAATGAGAATTATGAATTCAGTATGATGACAGCAGCAGATGAACTGCTTCCGCTGATGATAAAGGGAGAACTGGACATTGCATTATTGCCGTCTAATGTTGCGAGCGTACTGTACCAGAAGACCAATGGCGGGGTAACAGTTATAGATATCAATACACTGGGTGTTTTGTATATGGTGTCCGGTGATTCATCTGTAAGCAGTGTCGCTGATCTGGCAGGCAAGACAATTTATCTGACAGGCAAGGGAACAACGCCGGATTATGTCCTTCATTATATTTTAAATGGTAACGGAATTGATGCAGATCAGGACTGTACACTGGAATACAGATCAGAAGCAACCGAAGTAGCTGCACTTCTGGCAGAGAATCCTGACGCGATCGGATTGCTGCCACAGCCTTTTGTTACAGCAGCATGTGCACAGAATGATGCCTTGTCCGTTATTATGGATATGAATGCTGAGTGGGAGAAGCTGCAGGGAGAAAATGGAAGCCGCCTCGTGACGGGTGTAACAGTTGTAAGAAATGAATTCCTGCAGGAACATGAGAATGCAGTAGCCGCTTTTATGGAAGAACATAAGGCAAGTGCAGAAAGCATGAACACAGATGTGGAAAACGGCGCCAAACTTGCAGTAGCTTCTGAAATCATTGCAAAAGAGCCAATCGCACTGAAAGCAATTCCGAAATGTAACATTACCTATATTGATGGAGATGAGATGAAACAGGCGCTGTCAGGTTATTTGCAGGTATTGTATGAACAGAATCCGGAATCAGTTGGTGGAGCACTGCCACAGGATGATTTCTATTATATTGCAGAGAAATAACATATTTATGAAGAAATGGAACAAATATCAATTTAGAAAAATATACATTATTCTGGGCTGGCTGATTATCTGGCAGATACTTAGTCTGCTGGTGGGTAATTCCATTCTTCTGGTAGGACCTCTGGAAACGGGAAAAGCACTGGCAGTACAGGCTGTTACAGTAAGATTCTGGCAGACGATAGGTTGTTCCTGGCTGCGTATTGCAGCAGGTTTCTTTGCGGGCGTTGGCGCAGGGCTTATATTGGCTGCAGCCAGCGCCCGTTTTCCGGTTATGGAGGAAATACTGTCGCCTGTGTTCGCATTGATCAAGGCAGTGCCGGTGGCTTCGTTTGTTGTCCTTTTCCTGATCTGGTGGCATTCAGATATGCTGTCAATGGCAATCAGCTTCTGCGTTGTGCTGCCTAATATTTATATCAGTACTCTGGAGGGAATCCACAGTACAGATGGCAGACTTCTGGAAATGGCAAAAGTATTCGGGTTGAGCAGACATGATACCTTTTTCTATTTATACAGACCTGCACTGAAACCGTTTCTGGACAGCAGCATCAGAATATCAGTCGGACTGGGCTGGAAATCAGGTGTGGCGGCGGAAGTCATTGGAACGCCTGCATTTTCCATAGGAGAGCGGTTGTATATGTCCAAGATTTATCTGGAAACGGCAGATGTGCTGGCATGGACCGCGGTAACGATACTGCTTAGTGTATTATCAGAAAAGGCACTGCTCTGGTTATGGAACCGTTTCTGTAATTGGACACCTGCCTGCAAAGGAACGGCAGTATCACAGCAAAATCCCCCTTTGGACAGTCCTTCCCTTATACTGGAAAAGGTGGAAAAAAGCTATGATGGTAAAAAAATCATAGACGGATTCAGCGCACAGTATGGCAGGGGAGAAACAACGTGTTTTATGACGCCGTCAGGAAGTGGTAAAACCACGCTGTTGCGGCTTATTGCAGGTCTTGAGCAGCCAGACGGGGGAAACATATACCGGAAAGGCAGAGTCGGTATGGTATTTCAGGAGGACAGGCTGTGTGAGGAATACAGTGCCCTTATCAATGTGTCAATGATAACCGGTGATACTGGCATCGCCAGACAACATTTGCTGCAGTTACTTGAAGAGGATGATATCATCAGACCATGCAGAGAACTAAGCGGTGGGATGAAACGAAGAGTTGCAATCGCGAGAGCCTTTGCATCCCAGAGTGATATTCTGCTGCTGGATGAACCGTATACAGGCATGGACAGTGCTACAATAGAGAAAGTGCAGAGGTATATGGAACAATACCGGAATGGACGTACGATACTGATGGCTACGCATATCAGGCAGCAAGGTGCACAGGACGTGTAACAGGAAGGATGGAATGAATGGATACGAGAGTTGCTTTGATGGGTATAATCGTGGAGAATACAGAGTCAGTAACAGGACTGAATGCCCTGCTGCATGAATATGGTGAATATATAATAGGAAGAATGGGAGTTCCCTATAGAGAAAAGAACATGAATATTATCAGTGTGGCAATTGATGCCCCACAGGAGAAGATCAGTGCACTTTCCGGTAAGGTAGGCATGCTTCCCGGTGTTACCAGTAAGGTGATCTACAGCAGAAAAGAAGGTTAAATTATAGATATTACATAAAAAAATCATGAAATACTTTCCTTTTTAAAACTGCTATGCTATAATTGTAGAATGACTGTGAGTATGGGTGCGTGTCAGCATATGAAAGGCTGTGTACTTATATCACGATATTTCACGATGAAATCGATCAAAATGCATGTAACGGTTCAGAACAGGTTCGGATAGCGTATGCTCGTAACTAATATCGTACTGAATAGTTACGGATGTGCAAAATGCGAATCACGAATGTGAAAATAATTCTAGGAGGAAAAGAGAAGAAATGAGTTTACAGGTTGAAAAGTTAGAAGGAAATATGGCTAAGCTTACTATAGAGGCATCTGCTGAGGATTTCGAGCAGGCAATCGAGAAGGCTTATCAGAAAGAAAAGAACAAGATCAGCGTTCCTGGTTTCCGTAAGGGTAAGGTTCCCCGCCAGATGATCGAGAAGATGTATGGTAAGGAAGTATTCTATGAAGAAGCAGCTAATTTTGTAATTCCTTCTGCATATGCAAAGGCAGTAGATGAGTGTGAAGAAGAAATCGTATCCCAGCCTACAATCGACGTTGTACAGGCAGAGGCAGGCAAGCCTTTCATCTTTACAGCAGAAGTAGCACTTAAGCCTGAAGTTAAACTTGGAACATACAAGGGTGTTAAGGTTGAGAAGACAGACGTTACAGTAACAGATGAAGATGTAGAAGCCAAGATCAATCAGGAGAGAGAGAACAATGCAAGAACAATCACTGTAGAAGACAGAGCTGTTAAGGATGGCGATATGACAGTGATCGACTTCGAAGGATTTGTAGACGGTGTTGCATTTGAAGGCGGCAAGAGTGAGAATTATCCTCTTACAATCGGTTCCGGTTCTTTCATTCCTGGTTTTGAAGAGCAGTTAGTTGGCGCAGAACTGAACAAGGAAGTAGAAGTAAATGTAACATTCCCTGAAGATTACCATGCAGAAGAACTTGCTGGCAAGCCTGCTGTATTCAAGTGTACAGTTAAGGAAATCAAGGAGAAGGAACTTCCAGAGTTAGATGATGAGTTTGCAAGCGAAGTATCTGAATTTGATACACTTGCTGAGTACAAGGAAGATGTTAAGAAGAAATTAGCAGAGAAGAAAGAAGAAGAAGCTAAGAACGCTAAGGAAGAAAAAGTAATCGATGCTATTATTGAAGGTGCTGAAATGGTAATTCCTGAGGCAATGATCCTCACACAGCAGAGACAGATGGCTGATGATTTTGCACAGAGATTACAGATGCAGGGTCTTTCTATTGACCAGTACTTCCAGTTCACAGGTCTTACACGTGAGAAGTTCTTAGAACAGATGAAGCCACAGGCTGAGAAGAGAATCAAGACAAGACTTGTATTGGAAGCAGTTGCAGATGCAGAGAAGTTTGAAGTAACAGAAGAAGAATACAAGGATGAACTGCAGAAGATGGCTGATGCATACTCCATGAAGATTGAAGAGATTGAAGATATGGTTGGTGCTTTCGAACAGAAGGCAATCAAGTCTGACCTTAAGATCAGAAAAGCCGTTGATTTTGTAGTTGCACAGGCAAAGGAAAAGAAATAAAATAGAATTAGACAGATTTAAGTAGAACTGGAGGTAAGTCACATGAGTTTAGTACCGTATGTCATTGAACAAACGAGTAGAGGCGAACGTTCTTATGATATCTATTCCAGATTATTGAAGGAACGTATTATATTTCTTGGGGAAGAAGTGAATGAGACAACTGCCAGTCTGACAGTCGCACAGCTTTTATTCTTGGAAGCAGAGGATCCAAGCAAGGATATTCAGCTTTATATTAACAGTCCTGGCGGTTCTGTAACTGCCGGTATGGCAATTTATGATACCATGCGTTATATCAAGTGTGATGTTTCCACAATCTGTATTGGTATGGCAGCCAGCATGGGTGCATTCCTGTTAGCAGGTGGTACTCATGGTAAGAGATATGCGCTTCCAAATGCAGAGATCATGATTCATCAGCCTCTTGGTGGTGCACAGGGTCAGGCAACAGAAATAGAAATTGCTGCCAAGCATATCTTACAGACCAAAGAAAAGCTGAATAAGATTCTGGCAGAGAACTGTAATCAGCCTTATGATGTGATCGCAGCAGACACAGACAGAGATAATTGGAAGACTGCACAGGAAGCTATGGAATATGGCTTGATTGATCAGGTAATTACTTATAAGTCTGACAGCAAAGCAAAGGAAGACTAAAACCTATAGTAGATAGTAAAAAGGGAGACGCGGAATGGCTGGAAAAAGCACTGATGGAAAGGTAAGATGTTCTTTCTGCAATAAAACACAGGATCAGGTCAGAAAACTGATCGCAGGCCCTGCAGGTGTATATATCTGTGATGAGTGTGTAGATATC
>ERZ1034873.1083-NODE-1083-length-10860-cov-3.428320_pt1 | contig 10860 bp, 9 predicted proteins | sample MGYA00520689_ERZ1034873 | MGnify/ENA primary metagenome ERZ1034873 (study PRJEB33766, sample SAMN09781722) | gut metagenome | biome: gut microbiome | host: Homo sapiens | place: Madagascar | study: EMG produced TPA metagenomics assembly of the PRJNA485056 data...
ATTTCCTATAAAGTAAAAAAGAAACAGCCACCTTATCAAGTTGCTGTTTCTTTTATTTTATGGTAAAAGTTCAAATTTATCTACGTCTACTACCCCAAGAGTAGTCAGCCGCAGTTTGGGGATTACTGCCAGGCTTGCAAAGGACAATGTCATGAAAGGGTCAATGCCTTTTCCTACACCCAGATCATAAGCAGCCTGCTTCACAGCATCCATCCTCTGTTGTGCTTCTTCAACCTGCATATCGCACATAAGGCCCGCGATCGGCAATGCCATTTCTTCTACTACTTTACCATCTTTCACAACTACCATACCACCCTGCAGCTTATGTAACCTGTGTATCGCATAGAGAATGTCATCATCATTCGTACCTGCCACAATAATGTTATGGGAATCATGTGCAATAGAGGTCGCCACAGCTCCCTCCCTCAATCCATATCCTTTTACAAATGCCACACCCACATGTCCGGTATGATGATGCCTCTCTACTACACACAGTTTCAGGATATCCCTGCTTACATCGATCTGTGCTGTTTCCCCTTCATCCGTAGTCAAAAGTTCCCCATCTACCAAGCCTATGATTTTTTCCGCCTTTTTCTTCAATGCAATATCTTCCAGCCTGATTTTACCGGTTTTCACAGAATTGGTAAGTTTGTGACCATATTTGTCCATTAACTCATGATCCTGCTTATTGAGCAGTTTTGCTGCATCTTTTTCCAGTTTACCCTCTGTACTGATCAACTTACCGCACTTATACACGGAATGGACAGACACCTCCTGTACATCATCCAGCACCACGAAATCAGCCTGATATCCGGGGCAGACAGCACCTCTCGAGCCCAGATTGAAATACACAGCGGCATTGTAGGAAGCCGCCCGATAAGCGTATGCCGGATTGGCACCCAGTCTGATCGCCTTGCGGATAATATAATCAATATGTCCGTCTCTTGCCAGTTCTCCCGGATGTCTGTCATCAGTTACCAGAAGGCATCTGGAATAATAAGGCGCATCCAGAAGCGGCAGCAGGTTTGCAAGATTCTTGCCTGCAGTTCCCTCCCTTATCATGATCCACTGACCAAGTCTTAATTTGGCAAGAGCTTCTTCTGCGGTAGTACATTCATGATCTGAACCAATACCTGCTGTAACATAGGCATTCAGCGCCTTGCCCGTCAGTCCGGGTGCATGTCCATCTATCATCTTGCCTTCTTTCATTGTAACCTGGATTTTCTTCATGACCTCATGATCTGTATGGATAACCCCGGGAAAGTTCATCAATTCTGCCAATCCAAGTACTCTTTCATTTTTCAGATATTTTGCGATCATTTTATGATCGATCGTTGCACCTGACTCATCAAAAGGTGTAGCGGGTACACAGGATGACATCATGATATACACATCAAGAGGCAATTTCTTCGTAGCATCCAGTATATAGTCAATCCCTGTTTCTCCCAATACATTGCCGATCTCATGTGGATCAGCAACGATTGCTGTCGTTCCATGCGGTAATACTGCTGCCGCATACTGTCTGGGCGATACAATAGAACTTTCCAGATGCAGATGTCCATCAATGAACCCCGGCACAATCGTCTTACCTGTCATGTCTATTTCTTCATCGCCTTCATAGTCGCCGATTCCTATGAAAAAGCCCTGCGAAATTGCAATATCACCCTGCAGGAATTCATTGGTAAAAACATTCAGATATGTAGCATTTTTCAAAACCAGTTCGGCTTTTTCTTCACCCATGGATGCTTTGATCCTGGCAATTCTTCTGTCAAAACTGTTCATAATCCTCTTCCTCCTTAAATCGCATGATCATTTCGTTAGTCAGGCTGATTCCATCATATTCTGTCGGAATGTTCTCACGCTGAATCCATTCTGCAACAGACAACTCATGTGCATCCATTGTAATTGTGTCCTCGCCATCCAGTTCACAGTAAAATCCCATCAGGATCGTATCTGTAAAAGACCACGGCTGACTCTTATAATATCGGATATTCTTCACATGTATCCCGACTTCTTCCATGACTTCTCTGCGTACAGTATCTTCTATCGTTTCACCTATCTCTGTAAATCCGGCAATCAGTGCATATTTCTTGTAATCCCTGCCTGCATATTTCGTCATCAGTATTTTGTCTCCGTTTGTAACTGCTACGATCACCGCCGGAGATATCTTAGGGTAATGCATCGCCCCACACTTGGGACATTTCATCATGCGTTCTACCTTGTCATGTTCCAATCTGGTTCCACATTTACCACAAAACTGTGTATTTTCATACCAGTTAGCCAGTTGGCACGCCGTGATCCCGGCAAACGCCTTATCTTCCGGTATCATGGTACGGAAAACATTCTGCTGACGATATTCGTATTTTTCCATCAGTTGTGGTGTGAGCATATGGGAATTACCCAGGAAATACTTTTCTGTTATCCCCTGATTTTCTATACTGAATAAATAACGACAGGCATCAGCGGAAATATCTCCACCTGATGCCTTCCTTAGCTTTCCATATGTAATATATCGAATCGTCTGTTCGCTGTCTCTGCTCATCAAAACACTACGTCCCTGTACAAACATGACGCAGTCGTCCTGTTCCGGGATAAGCTCCTGATATTCATTATGATAAATTCCGTGAATGTCCTGTATCATGGATTATACTTCCTTCTTCTATGTATTTCACTATTCAGAACCACATGCGCAAAATCGCTATTACATGGCTCTGAATAGTTATCATTTTAGCATAGTCATTATCCATATACAATGCCATCTGCGTATTTACCTATGAGAGGTTGTAATTATACAAAGTGAAAATAGGAAACTCTCACTTCACCTGCTTCTCCACTACCCTCATGGCAGCAGAACAGACCATTCTTTACACCTACCCATCTGCCGGCCATGGAAGGATAGGAATAAATATCTTCAAAGTTCCTGCCATCAAGGCTGTAACCTAAACTGATCGTTTCTGCCGGAACCGGGAATGTATAAGGTCCGTCCTGATTATATTCAGTAGATGGAATCTTTTTCACTGTATTATTAAAGTAAATCTCTTTTACAGACAGTGGTATTCGTTTTACTTCTGTGATGATATCTTCAGCGGATGCATTTTCCTTATCAAAATATTGTTTACCATGGACCAATTTTATGACATAACTGTCACTTTCTTTTGTAATAACAACTGCACCATAAGTAACTCCCAGGCTTACCAGTCCAACCATATCTCCAGACTTCATCGCCTCCAGATTCAGCTTCGTCTCTGCACAGAATTCAGGCATGCACCATTTCTGCAGCAAAAGGTTAGGTTCGTTCGTAATGGTATCTGCATGACGATGTACTGCTTTTAAGATCAATTTGTGATTCTCTGTATCCAATGCATACCATCCATCCTTTGGATTGGCATTCCATTGCCATTGCAGTCCAAGTTGATCTTTATCAAAATCATCCTCTGCATCTGGACTTGTAATGGGATAAACAGCTCCTACATCAGGTTTGCGCCATGTAGTAACAGGCTTGCCGCTCTCTTCTCCGGGTGCAGCCTCTCCAATGATGGGCCAGTCATTCTCCCAGCGCATAGGCTGCAAATGTACAATTCTGCCTGCTGCATATACATCCTGAAAATGTAGGAACCAGTCCTCGCCTGTCTGTGTATCAACCCAGGCTCCCTGATGAGGACCGTTTACCTCTGTATCCTTCTGCATCATAACATTACGGTATTCATAAGGTCCCCATATATTCTTGCTGCGCAGAACCGTCTGCCAGCCCTGCTTCACACCGCCTGCCGGAGCAAAGATATAATAATAGCCATTTTTCTTATACATCTTGGGACCTTCTATTGTTTCCTGATTCTCAATATTTCCATCAAAAATATGCTTTCCTTCATCTATCATATGCAAGCAATCAGGGGTGATCTCACACAGGTTCAGAATACTCTTAAATCCAATTCTGCTCTTGGCAAAAGCAGAAACCATATATGCCCTGCCATCCTCATCCCAGAAAGGACAAGGATCAATCCAGCCCTTTCCCTCATAAAGGCATGTAGGCTCATCCCATTTGCCCCATGGATCTTTCGTCCTGACTACATAAATTCCCTCATCTGGCATTGGGAAAAAGATGATAAATTCGCCCTCATGGTATCGAATTGCAGGAGCCCATACACCTTTTCCATGAAGAGGTACATCAAACTGACTGCCCGGTATCGTCTCCAGTGCATAACTGATGACTTTCCAATTCACCAGATCTCTGGAATGTAGTACAGGCAGTCCCGGTGCATTGCAGAAGCTGGATGCTACCATAAAATAATCATCCCCTACTCTGCATGCGTCCGGGTCAGAGTAATCTGTGTATAAAATCGGGTTCGTATAAGTACCATCGCCATTATCAGCGATCCATGTCCTGTGATCTTGAATCATTGCAATTTCCTCCATTTTACAGCAAATATGTTGTTCTTGTTAGGTAACTATTCAGAACCACATTCACAAAATCGCTGTTTCACAGCTTTCCTTTTGTTCATGTGGTTACTTCGCCATATAAATTGTGCCAAATATGTTTGCAAGCAACCATATTCGACTCAATTTGCATGGCTCTGAATAGTTACTCATATTGTAGCAAAACAAACAGAACTTTTCCCGCCAGAACATCACATATTTGTGTCAGGAATTGCAAAATCACATACATATAAAATAGTTGTCAAATAATATGCTGCCATGATATGATAACCATTAGAAATACCATGTAAAGGAGTTGTCGTGTCATGAATTTCTTTTATCAGTCCAGAGTAGAATCTTTCAGCAGTTTCCTGTCCAATGATAATACTTATCCCGCCCATCTGCACAGACAGGTCGAGATCATGTATGTATTGTCCGGTGAATTGGAGATCAGTATCGAACAACAGACCTACTCTTTGCATAAAGATGACATATCTGTCACTTTTCCTGATAAAATTCATTCTCTGAATACGCCTGAATCCAGCCAGGTACTTTTATTGGTATTTGATGTAGATTTTCTGCAGGATTTTCGTCCTGCTTTCACGGAATATATTCCCACAAATCCAATTCTCAATCTGAATGATCTGACAGAACATGGCAGGAATGCTTTAAGCTGGCTTATTACTTTATCCAAAAACATGCCAGCCACCGCAGATATGCCCAATATTAATGATCTGCCAAATCATCCCGTTATCTCCGATACTACCAAGATCGTTGATGAACAAAAAGACATTTCTCCAAATTTATTATATACCAAAAGCTATCTGACCATTATGCTGACAGATATTTTCTCTTATCTGAACCTTGAGAAACGTGGTGGAAGTCTCAGCCGGAACATTTGTGAAGATATTCTGATCTATCTGGATCAGCATTTTCAGGAGGACATTTCTCTGGAAAGCACAGCAAAAGACTTAGGGATCAGTAAATTCTATCTGTCACAGATTTTTTCAAATAAGCTTCATACATCTTTTCCTTCTTATGTCACGGCAAGAAGGCTTGATTTCGCAGAGAAGCTGTTGGCTACTACTGACCGCTCTGTAACGGACATTGCCTTTGATGCAGGGTTCACAAGTCCACGGACTTTCTTTCGCAGCTTTCAGGCCGCCTATAACACTACCCCTCATCAATATAGAAAAAGCCATAACAAATTCATGTCATGACTTTATATCTTAACAGTAACAATCATATCTTATTGCTTTGCCATTTAAAGAATAATTCGGGCTTTTGCCTGCTAAATAATCACTCTTTAAGGGGCGTTTCACTATGACTTTATCCGGCGCAGCCTTTATCGCTGCTTCAAATAACTTCTCTTCTTCAAAACAGGGCGGTTCCATCTTTCTGATTAATTGTAACTTCTTATTGGTAAGTCCGGACTTACGGCTTTCTGGAAACATAGGGTCTAAATAATTCAAATCCGGCATCTGCTCTGATAATAATTCAATACTGTTCCCAACAACCAGATGCATTCTGCTCACAATATCTTTTAGCTGTGGATTTTTCTTTGCCCTTCTGATCGCATCTTTTAATAAAATAGCAATGACCGGATTCTGCTCATACATTGTGACTTCATATCCACACGCTGCAAGCAGAAGCGAATCCTCTCCCATTCCTGCTGTCGCATCAATTGCAGTCTTTTTCTCCTCTGTACTTTTGGCAGCACGAACCAGCATTTCATGTTGTAACCGTCCATTGCTGATTCTATGAACCATCCCCTCAAAATCTCCCTGATAAGTAAGTCCATATCCTGTTAATGAGATTCCTTTTGAGTCAAAAAGAAGTGTCAATTCTTCTCCCGGTTCTTCCGTAATCATGAGAGAATATTTGCCTGCAAATGCCTCTGCCTGATCTCTTTGACCGCCTTTTTTGATACAGACAGTCATTTTTTCTTTTATGCTATCCTTCATTTACTACGAATCCTCTCTATGTTCATCTGTGCTCTGCCTTCCATTCACGCACCACCTGCAGGCGTTCCTTCACTGCTTTCTCTGCTCCCTCTTGTGTCGGCTGATAATATTGTCTGTCTTTTAACGAATCAGGCAGACATTGCATTGCGGTAAGCTTATCCTCATGGTCATGCGCATACTGATAGCCTTCTCCATAGTGCAGTTCTTTCATCAATCCTGTAGGTGCATTTCGAAGCTGTAAAGGTACTGGTTCATCCCTACGTTCCTTCACATCCCGTTTACATTCCTCACATGCTGTATAAAGAGCGTTAGACTTCGGAGCCATGGCAAGATAAGTGACTGCATGAGTCAAGTGCACATCACATTCAGGCATCCCAAGGAAATGGCATGCCTGATACGCAGCTACAGCTACTTGAAGCGCCTGACTATCTGCCATCCCAATGTCTTCACTGGCAAAACGAATCAGCCTCCTTGCAATATAAAGAGGGTTCTCGCCTCCCTCCAACATGCGGCACATCCAGTATATAGCAGCATCCGGATCACTGTTTCGCATGGATTTATGAAGGGCAGAAATCAGATTATAATGCTCTTCCCCTGATTTATCATACAATAATGACTTCTTACTGATGCATTGCTCTAACCCTTCATCTGTTACTGTAATACCTTCTGCGCTAATTTCACCATTTGTCACTGCCATTTCCAATATATTCAAAGCAGTTCTTGCATCTCCATTGGCAAAAGCCGCAATTGCATGAAGTTGACGGTCACTCATCTTAACGTTAGAACTTAAAAATCCCTGTGGGCTAAGTAATACATTCCTGAGAAGCTGTACCAAATCCTGCTCTTCAAGCGCCTTCAACACGAATACCCGACATCTTGACAATAAAGCCGAATTAACTTCAAATGACGGATTTTCAGTAGTAGCTCCAATCAATGTAATGCTTCCACGTTCCACATAAGGCAGAAAAGCATCCTGCTGTGCCTTATTAAAACGGTGTATCTCATCTACGAACAAAATGGTTTTCATTCCCATTCTTCTGCTGTTTTCCGCCTGCTGCATGACCTCTTTAATTTCCTTGATTCCACTGGTCACGGCACTGAAATTAATAAAATTTGCCTTTGTCTTTTCTGCTATAATACCGGCTAACGTCGTCTTGCCAACTCCCGGTGGTCCCCAGAATATCATGGAGGTTACCTGATTTGTCTCGATCATTCTGCGAAGTATCTTCCCAGGTCCGATCAAATGCTGCTGGCCGACAAACTGATCCAGATCCTTGGGACGTACCCTGCTGGCCAGGGGGACACTGATATTTCTTATCTCATTGTCAAACAATGTCATCTGTTCCATTTCTTACATGCCTTTCAGTATCCTGCTTCATAATAAAAGCACTTATGAACGTTACCACGATACTCAATTTCATCAGTGTAACTCAATTGTTTCATGCCACACTTTTCCATTACTCTGCGGCTTGCCTCATTCTCTTCAAAATAGCCTGCTTTCACTTTACGAAATCCCATTTTTAACAGTTCTTCTATCATCATATGAACTGCCTCGGTAGCATAACCTTTTCCCTGATAATCTGGATGAATGACATAGCCGATCTCAATCGTATCATCCTCCATGCTACAATCATTTATGAATCCAATCAACCGATCATCAATATAAATGCCATATGCTAAATGTTCAACATCCTCTATTTGACTAAAAGAAATAAACGTTTCTGCCAATGCTGTTACCTGTTCTGGCGTTTTAAAATCAGGCACCATGAAAGTTTTCGTGATCTCATTATTAGTCAATAATTGAACCAGTTGTTCTGTGTCTTTTTCCGATATCACCTGTAGTGTAAGTCGTTGTGTCTGAATAGATGCTTTCTTATTTAATGTCATGTTTAAATATATCCTTTACTTATCCTTAGTAAGTTATATTATTCCATGCTTATAGCTTGCTGTCAATCGACATTCCCTTCATATCTTCTTCTGTCAGGGTATAATCATCCAGAATATTTTTAATTTCGCTGGTTGTACTGTCTTTTAACTGATCATGTGTAAGAATACTTTCTGTCACAGCCCTGGTTTCAGTAACCGGCTGGCTTGCTGCATTTTTCTCTTCCACACGTTCTTTGAGTTTCTTTTCCTTTTCTTCCTCTTCTGCCTTTTCTTTTGCTTTTTCGGCTTCTTCTTTGCGCTTCTCTTCCATCCGCTCCTGCATTTCCTTCATAGCGGTCTGGATCATATCTTTGCCTGCAGCATCCATAATGTCATCTGCTTCCTGCATGGCATTCTGCATATCCTGATTTTGTATCCGATCTATTTTGACTTGTCTGATAGACGCATTCTCGTCCCTCATGGTAGACTTGGCATCCTGGATCTGGCTATAGAATTCTGCCTCCTGTTTCGCATAATCTGCACATACTTCTTTGTACTCATCCTCTAAACAGCCATTCTTACGTATCTCTTCCTTCTGTTCCTCCAATGCCTTGATCTGATCCTGTGCTTCGGCAATCTTAGCTTTGCTGTCGCTTATTCTTCCCTTGGATTCTTCGATCCCGTTATCAATCTCTATCTCTTTTGCAAAAGCATCGCGGATAACTTTCATTGCCTTGTCCTGTGCTTCTTTTTTCTTCTGTGCCAGAGTGTCACTCTGATTCGTCTGTCCATTTCCTACAAAAATTGTTTTCTTATGTTCTGTTTTATCTGACCGTGTCTGCTGCGTATTCCATATATTTGCTGTTTTATCCTTTGTACGATTTTTCATATTCAATGTATAGCCCTGAATCTGCATATATGTTCCCCCTCATTAAACTGTGTGATTAGACAGTTTCAAAATACAATTCATTCCTTTTATTATATACGTTTCGCAAACGTCTAAACTTTATAACATATATATCGGCAATCATGTACAAATAAAAAAGGACGGAGCCCCGCCCTTTTCTGAAATTCTTATTAATGATGGAATAATCTGATTCCTGTGAAGCACATCGCCATATTGTATTTATTACATGTCTCGATCACATTATCATCACGGATAGAGCCACCCGGCTGTGCAATATATTTCACACCGCTTCTGTGTGCTCTCTCTACATTATCACCAAATGGGAAGAAGGCATCAGAGCCAAGTGACACATCTGTCAGTTTATCCAACCATGCTCTTTTTTCTTCTCTGGTCAGTACTTCCGGCTTCTCAGTAAAGAAATTTTCCCATACGCCGTCTGCCAGTACATCCATATAGTCATCACTCATGTATACATCAATTGTGTTGTCTCTGTCTGCACGACCAATCTTTTCCTTGAAAGGAAGGCTCAATACCTTTGGATTCTGGCGTAAGAACCAGTTATCAGCCTTGCTGCCTGCAAGTCTTGTACAGTGGATACGAGACTGCTGTCCAGCGCCGATGCCGATTGCCTGTCCACCCTTTACATAGCATACAGAATTGGACTGTGTATATTTCAAAGTGATCATTGCGATTGCCAGGTCAATCTTTGCTGATTCTGGAATTTCCTTATTCTCTGTTACAACATTTGCAAAAAGCTCATCGTTAATAACCAGTTCGTTTCTTCCCTGTTCGAAAGTAACACCGTATACATCCTTTGTCTCAATTGGATTTGGAACATATTCAGGATCGATCTTGATAACAGCATAGTTTCCTTTTTTCTTTGCCTTAAGGATTTCCAGGGCTTCCGGTTCGTATCCCGGTGCAATGATTCCGTCAGATACTTCTCTCTTGATCAATCTGGCTGTATCTACATCGCATACATCTGATAAAGAAATGAAATCACCGAAAGAAGACATTCTGTCAGCACCTCTTGCTCTTGCGTAAGCACTTGCCAGTGGTGATAAATCTCCCATGTCATCTACCCAGTAGATCTTACGCTCTACCTCTGTCAAAGGCAGACCTACTGCTGCTCCGGCAGGAGATACATGTTTAAAAGAAGTAGCTGCTGGAAGTCCTGTTGCCTTTTTTAATTCCTTTACAAGCTGCCAGCCATTAAATGCATCAAGGAAATTAATATATCCTGGTTTGCCATTCAATACCTCAATAGGAAGTTCTCCTTCTTTCATATAGATACGGGAAGGCTTCTGATTTGGGTTACAGCCGTACTTTAATTCTAATTCTTTCATATGTGCGCTCCTTAGTTATTCTTATTGATGATTCTGGTTTCGTATTTTCCTGTTGCAATGTCGATATAACGGATGAACAGAGATACCTTATTTTCTGCATTCAGACTATTCCATACAGTATCAGCGAACTCATTCATATCATTGGGAATATCAACTAACTTGGGTTCGCCTTCAAAACTTGGCAGAGGATTGCCATCACATTTATAAGTATGAATGAAATGCCCTTCTCCGGCTACTGGATTGCTGTATGCAAAAGTATAACGGTTGCATGCATCCGGGTTGCCATTGTTGCTCTTTAAGATAGACATTGCATAATTGTAGGAACCATCCTCGATATGAAGGATTCCTGAAATTCTCGGTGTAT
>ERZ1034873.1086-NODE-1086-length-10829-cov-5.058660_pt1 | contig 10829 bp, 9 predicted proteins | sample MGYA00520689_ERZ1034873 | MGnify/ENA primary metagenome ERZ1034873 (study PRJEB33766, sample SAMN09781722) | gut metagenome | biome: gut microbiome | host: Homo sapiens | place: Madagascar | study: EMG produced TPA metagenomics assembly of the PRJNA485056 data...
TTACTGTACCGATTCAGACTGTAAGGCAGAATTAAGCAGGGTACATAAGAGCATACCGGCACTTGGACATGTTAAGGGAAAGGCAGTAGAAGAAAACCGCAAGGCAGCATCGGTAGGAAAAGACGGAAGCTATGATCTGACCGTGTACTGCACACGCTGTAACAGAAAAGTAAGCCAGGTACATAAGAAAGTTGCTGCGCCAAAGACCATAAAGCTCTCAAAGGAGCGTTACAACTATGATGGGAAAGCAAAGCAGCCGGCTGTTAAGGTAACGGATCGTAAGGGAAAGACCATTGCAAAGAAGTATTATAAGGTTACCTATCAGAATCATAAAAAGGTTGGAAAGGCATCTGTTACTGTAACATTCAAGGGGAATTATAAAGGCACACTCAAAAAGACCTATGAGATCTGTCCGAAGGGAACTTCTCTTGTAAGCATAACGGCAGGGAAGAAAAAGCTGACAGTCAAGTGGAAGAAACAGACTTCCCAGACGACAGGGTATGAGATCGCATATGCGACAAGTGCATCTTTTGCAAAGAGTAAGACCAAAACAGTCTGTATCAGGAATACAAAAGGCACTACAAAAGAGATCAAAGGATTAACAGGAAAAAAGAAATATTATGTGAAAGTCCGTACTTACAGGGAAGTGAAGTCCGGTAATAAGAAAATCCGGATCTGTTCAGACTGGTCAAAGGCAAAAGCAGTTACAACTAAAAAGTAAAAAAGTGTGTATTTACCGCACATTTCATAATTGACAAAATGCACAAAATATGTTCAGCAAACGTCTGCTTTACATAGTTTGTGCATTTTGTCTTTTCAATCAAAATATGTTTCGACATCCGGATTTCTTAGGTGTATCGGATAACACCGGACTTTATACGCCGTTTCAGACTTTCTACATCGATCGGTTCGACGATCAGGTCATCGATCTGATCCGACAGGACCGCGTTCCGTACCTGTGTGAGATTTCCTTCCTTGCAGATCGCAATGACGGGAATGGAGCTGCCAAGCGGCTGTGTGCGAAGCTCCTGCCAGAGGGCAGTACCATCATCTTTTAAATTAGAAACATCTAAGAATATTGCAGCAATTGCATGATCCGGTTCGGACAGTTTATCCCGAAGCTCACTGAGTGTAGAAAAAAGCTCCAGCTTATCGGAGGGTGCGAAGACAAATTCCAGCGTAGAAGCAACATTTCTGGAATGCGTATATAAAAAGACGCTTTTAGCATCACGGTTTGCAATATGAACCGATCCGCCGTATTCGGTATAACATTGCTTACCGGTATTTTTCGATTCTGTCAGTGCGGCATCTGCTTTTTCGAAGAGTGTGTGATAAGAGGTCTCATATGGTTCACTAAAAGCAAGACCGATACTTAATGTAATGCTCTGTGGAATCGAAAAAGCACTTTTGTCAGTCACAGCATCTAAGAGTTCCTGCGTTTTTTGGTATACCTCTTCCTTTGAAGAAATATTACGCAGAAACGCAACAAATTCATCCCCTCCGATCCGTCCGAGAATATCAGGACTTGGAAAATGGGATGCAAGAATTCCTGCAATGACAGCAATCGTATGATCGCCCATTTTATGACCGAACAGGTCATTGATCGCTTTGAAGTTATCGACATCGATCACGAGCATGGCATGCGGCTCTGTCGGTTTTGCCATCAGCAGATGGGAGATGGTATGCTCTGCGGTAGTCTTATTCAGCAGATGGGTCATTTCATCTAATTCGGCCCTTACACGTAAGACTTCCTGTCTTTTTAAGATAGCCTGTAACCTCCGGTTTGCCTGTAAAACATTATTGATGCGTAAGCGTGCAACGGATGGAATGACCGGTTTGCTGATAAAGTCACTGGCACCAAGTTCAAAGGCTTTGGTCTGTATCTCTGTGGTATCCGAGGTGGTAAGAACGATAACCGGGATCTTGGAAAATTCCGGAATCAGCGGACGGTGGCTTAATACATCAAAGCCATCCATTCCGGGCATGATAAGATCAAGGAGCACCAGATCGATCGGTTGATCTTGTTTTTCAATGATCTTTAAACATTCTTCTACCGTGGTAGCCTCAATAACATTGTACTGTTCCGAAAATATTTCATTTAAGACGGCACGCTGTAAGCGTGAATCATCTACAATCAGTATTGTTTCCTTTTGATGTATCATTTAAATCACCATTTCCGTGCAAAAAATTATTTCACACAATCCCATCGAAAAATATTTCTATTGATAAATGTATCACGGAAGAGGATCAGATACAATGGATAAAAGTAATTTACTTGCGGAAATCCGAAAAAACATCTATAATATACTTGGTTTATTCTGTGAATCAATAGAAGGAGGTACTTATTTATGAAAAGGGTATTTCTTATTGTTTTAGACAGTGTTGGAATTGGTGAGATGCCGGATGCCGCAGACTATGGGGATGCGGGTAGTAACACGATACTGGCATGTGCAAAGAGTCCGTACTTTCCATGCCGAATATGGCAGATCTGGGATTCTTTCAGATTGATGGAATGAAGAAGAATGGACTGTGGAAAGAACTTGGAATAGAAGAGAAACGGATAGATTTTACCGGCGCAGTTGCAAGAATGACGGAGGTATCGAAGGGAAAGGATACAACAATCGGTCACTGGGAGATTGCAGGAGTCGTATCCGGGCATCCACTGCCGACCTTCCCGGAAGGATTTCCGCAGGACTTTTTGGAAGAATTCAAAAAACAGACCGGAAGGGATGTCTTATGTAACCGTCCATACTCCGGAACCGATGTGATAAGGGATTACGGAAAAGAGCATATGCAGACCGGGGCACTGATCGTCTATACCTCGGCAGATTCTGTGTTCCAGATTGCGGCACATGAGGATGTCGTACCGGTTGAACAGCTCTATGAGTACTGTAGAACCGCCCGCAGACTGTTAACCGGAAGGCTGGGAGTCGGACGTGTGATCGCAAGACCGTTTACCGGAGAACCGGGGAACTTTACAAGAACGAGCAGACGGCATGATTTTTCGTTAGAGCCGCCGAAGCAGACGATGCTTGATCTGTTAAAATCCCATGGCAAGGATGTCTTATCGGTTGGCAAGATCGTTGATATTTTTGCCGGAAGAGGAATCACAGATCATGTGCGTACCGTGAATAATGAGGATGGCATCAACCGTACATTAGAATATATGAAGCGGGATTTTGAAGGATTATGCTTTACGAATCTGGTGGATTACGATATGCTGTATGGACATCGCAACGATGTGGATGGATATGCGAAGGCACTGACGTATTTTGATAAACGGCTGCCGGAACTGCTTGCCGGACTTCGTGAGGAAGATATTCTTATGATCACGGCAGATCATGGCTGTGATCCGAGTACCCCATCGACTGATCATTCAAGAGAATATACACCGCTTGTCCTGTATGGTAAGCCGGTGGCAGCAGGCACAAATTATGGCACAAGGGACAGCTTTGCCGATATTGCTGCAACAATTTTACAATATTTTGGAATAGAAGTAGCATGTGCGGGAACACCGCTCATACTATAGGAGGAAACATTTTGGCTGACTTAAGAAGTGAAATCGAAAAAAGAAGAACATTTGCAATTATCTCACACCCGGATGCAGGTAAGACGACCCTGACAGAGAAGTTCCTGTTATACGGAGGAGCGATCAATCTGGCAGGCTCCGTAAAGGGAAAGGCAACTGCAAGACATGCAGTGTCTGACTGGATGGAGATCGAGAAGGAGCGAGGTATTTCTGTAACATCTTCGGTGTTACAGTTTAATTATGACGGACGGTGTATTAATATCCTTGATACACCGGGACATCAGGACTTCTCGGAGGACACCTATCGTACCCTGATGGCGGCAGATTCCGCAGTCATGGTCATTGATGGATCGAAGGGTGTAGAGGCGCAGACGAGAAAGCTTTTTAAGGTATGTGTTATGCGTCATATTCCGATCTTTACCTTCATTAACAAAATGGATCGTGATGCGAATGACACCTTTGATCTTTTAGATGAGATTGAAAAAGAGCTTGGCATTGCAACCTGCCCGGTCAACTGGCCGATCGGTTCCGGCAAGAACTTCAAGGGAGTTTATGACCGTAATACCAAAAAGGTCATGACCTTTGCAGATACTTTAAAGGGAACGAAGGAAGGTACCGAGAAGGAATTAGATATTGATGATCCGGCTCTTATCGAAGAGATCGGAGAGGAGTACCGCGATCAGTTATTAGAAGAGATCGAATTATTAGATGGTGCGAGTGCAGAATTTGATATGGAGCTTGTCTCAAAGGGAGAGCTTTCACCGGTATTTTTCGGTTCTGCACTTACCAACTTCGGTGTAGAGACCTTCTTAAAGCACTTTTTACAGATGACAACATCCCCGCTGCCACGTAAGGCAGATATTGGAATTATTGATCCGTTTTCCGAAGACTTTTCTGCATTCGTATTTAAGATCCAGGCGAATATGAATAAGAACCACCGTGACCGTATTGCATTTATGCGTATCTGTTCCGGTAAGTTCGAGGCAGGTATGGAAGTAAAGCATATCCAGGGTGGCAAGACGATCAAGCTGTCCCAGCCGCAGCAGATGATGGCGCAGGAGCGTAAGATTATCGACGAGGCATATGCCGGAGATATTATCGGTGTCTTCGATCCGGGTATCTTTTCAATCGGAGATACGATCACAACTGCAAAGAATAAGTTCGAATTCGAGGGAATTCCTACGTTTGCACCGGAGCATTTCGCAAGGGTACGACAGATCGATACGATGAAGCGTAAGCAGTTTGTTAAGGGTGTTATGCAGATCGCACAGGAAGGTGCGATCCAGATCTTCCAGGAGTATAACAGCGGAATGGAAGAGATCATCGTAGGCGTTGTCGGTGTCTTACAGTTTGATGTATTAAAATATCGTCTGGAGAATGAGTACAATGTTGAGATCCGCTTAGAGAACCTCCCATATGAGCATATCCGCTGGATCGAAAATATGGATATTGATATGGATAAGCTGTCCGGTACTTCGGATATGAAGAAGATCACAGACTTAAAGGGTAATCCGTTACTGTTATTTGTCAATGCGTGGAGTGTTGGCATGACACTGGATCGTAACGAAGGATTAATTTTATCCGAATTCGGTAAGAATAACTAAAAGAAAAAAGAATACAGGAGGAGAAAAACATGGCTGTAATGACAATTACAAACGATAATTTTGAAACAGAAGTATTAGGATGTGACGTACCGGTATTGCTTGATTTCTGGGCAGAGTGGTGCGGACCATGTAAGATGATGTCACCGGTTGTAGAAGAACTGGCAGAGGAATTAGAGGGCAAGGTAAAGGTCGGCAAGGTCAATGTAGACGAGCAGGCATCTCTTGCACTCAAGTATCAGATCATGAGCATTCCGACACTGGTACTGATGAAAAACGGTGTCTTTAGTGGCAAGCTCATTGGTGTAAGCACAAAGGAAGAGGTCTTAGAGCTTCTGAAGAAATAAGGTGCTTCGCACAGGAATGTAAAACAGCCGTACAATTCTGATGGATTGTACGGCTGTTTTTACTGTATAGGAAAATCCGTTGGAATTCCTATACAGCAAAAGCAAGCAAGCTTGCTCAGATGCGCACCTCGCGGAGTGGAAGATTATGCGATGCATCCGCTCGGGCGCAAGAGTGTGCGGTGAGCGCACACTTTATTTTCTAGTTTGCTCTGTCAGACTGGAGTAATAAGATACTCATAATGATCAGGTAGCAGGATACAACGACCAGTTTGACCCAGCTAAGAATCATAAATTGCTGATAGAGTGAGACTCCGTATACAATAAGAAACAGGATCAGCATAAGAATGCCGATCAGGCGACAGATTTTACTTTTTGACATAACATTTCTCCCTTGCCTGTTTTAAAGAGCGGCTACAACAGTTCCTGTGTATGTAGCAGAGGTTGTTTTATGACCAAATAAATTATCGTAAAAATAATCTTGCAATACTAATGTACCAGTATAGGTAATATTATTTTCAACGATTGAAAGGTTCTTTACTATAGATTTTGTATGAATGATTGTCAATATATAATTGAAAATTTACACTACCGTGAAAACTTCTCGAATTGACAAATCTACGAATGGATTTGATAATAGAAAATAATATATGCAATCAACTTAGATTATGAAACAATATGCATAGATATGGAGACTGGATATGAAAGACAGACATAAGAGAAACAGAATAACTGCAGGTGCTCTTGCCATATTGTTGTTACTGAATACATCCGTAGAACCGGTTCTGGCACAGAATGCGGAGTCTGGGACAGAAATGGTACAGGCAGTGACTTTCGATGATGAATTCGCGGAAAAGGAGAATTTTAAAACACAGGCTGTCACGGTCGTGGAAAAGGAAGTCTCTCTTTTTGAGCAGGGTGAGATCCCGGATGCGGAAGAAGCAAAACAGACAGGAATAAATGGGACAGATTATTCCGGGGCGGCGGAAGCAATAAGGACAGATCTGACACAGATGAATCCACAGACAGATCTTAGCACGTATGACCTGACTGCGGATGAGGTCGCAGCCATTTATCAGTCCGTGGTAAATGATAACAGTGGACTTTTTTATGTGACAGGTAAGCTGCCAATCAGCTGCAAGGAAGATGGTAAGGCAGTAAGTGTTACCTATACTTATACTGCGGATGCAGCGCAGATCGCAGAACAGAAGACAGCATATGATCAGGCACTGAATCAGATCGTGGCGCAGGTAGACCCGGGGTGGACAGATGTCCAAAAAGCACTGTTTGTCAATGATTATCTGGTTACAACAGCTACTTATGATCATACACTTGCACACCATGATGCCTATTCCCTGCTGGTCAATAAGACAGGTGTATGTGAAGCCTATGCACTTGCATATCAGGCAGTCATGGAAGCACTTGGTATACCGGTTCTCATAGCTTCGAGCGGATCAATGAAACATGCCTGGAATGAGATCTATGTAAATGGTCACTGGTATCATGTGGATGTAACCTGGAATGATCCGACGACGGATCTTTATGGGCGTGCATGTCATGATTACTTTTTGCTGAGTGATGAAGCAATCAGAAAAGGTGTGAACAGGCATGATGGCTGGAATACCGGAGTGGCATGTGACGATACTACCTTCGATCATTATGAGTGGGACAATATAGAAAGTCCGATCACCTGTTGTAATGGAGGCTGGTATACGATCGGTAACAATAAGGTGCTTTGCCTGAACTGGGAGAACGGAACATTTACGGAAGTGGCATCGTATGCAGATACCGGGAAAAGTCTGCGGACCGGACTGTTTAGCTATGATGGAAAGCTGTATATGATAGATGGAGACGATATACTGACGTTTGATGTAGATACAAAGACTTTTTCAACTTTTTTGTCTGTAGGAAATGCGTATGGAATTGCGATTGATGCAGGTACGATCATCACCAGTAATATCCGGGGTGAGAATTATACGGATGCAAATCTGACGAAATATCTGCCTTTATATTCCTTAAGCCCGGTTGCGGATACAAACGGATATTCCTATATTCCGGGTATCTGGAAGCAGGCAGTTCTGGTGTCTTATAGCGGAGATCAGACTGCACTTTCCATTTCACAGACAGTAAGACTGGATACGGAAAACGGCATGGCTTCTGATTATACGGTAGTGCAGATCGGAGCGGGAGCGTTTCGGAATCATCCGGATCTGTCCACAGTGGATTTGCCGGAGAGCGTCGTAGGAATCGGAGAGGAAGCCTTTTATGGAGCAGGGAACCTGACGGCTGTTACCGGTGCAGCGGGGCATCTTGCGATTGGCGCAAGAGCATTTTATGGCTGTAGGAATCTGAATACTCTTGGAAACGGTGATGTAGTGCTAGATGGAATAGGCGGAGGTGCATTCTATCAATGCATGAGCCTGCAGGGGCTGAATGCCTCAGCACTGAGGATTATTCCAAATTACGGATTCTACGAATGCAGCAGTCTGAAAGATCTACAGACCACATCGTCAGACGCATTTGGAAACTATGCATTAGCCGGGTGCAGCAGCCTGGGAAGTGTGATACTAAAGGAGGGACTGAACTTTCTGCCGGACGGCTGTTTTTCCGGTTGTACATCTCTTCACGAACTGAGTATTCCGAATAGTGTTACGGAGATCTATGATCATGTATTTCAAAATTGCAGCAGCCTGACTTCCATACAGATACCGGATGCAGTTACATGGCTTGGTTCCGGTGTGTTTCAGGGATGCGGGAATCTGCAGTCTGCCAGCTTACCGGAGCAAATGACGAAAATCCCATCCTTTCTGTTTGCCAACTGTACCTCCCTGCAATCCCTTTCAATACCTGCAGGTACAACACAGATCGGAGAATATGCATTTTCTGGCTGTAGTACATTTTCCGATATAGAATTACCGACTGCCTTGACAGAGATCGGAGCATGTGCATTTAGCCGGACAGGTCTTTATAAGATTATTGTACCGGAAGGGGTTACCGTCTTAGACAATGCCGTTTTTTCATCCTGTACTTCGTTAAAGGATGTGACGCTGCCAAAGGCATTGACAACAATAAAGAATACCTTTTCGGGCTGTACTGCCTTAGAGAAAGTTGATATTCCGGACACAGTGACAACGATTCAGGCACAGGCATTCTATCAATGCAGCAGCTTAAAGCATATTACACTTCCGAAGGAGCTTATAGAGATCGGAGATCATGTATTTTATGGGTGCAGTGTGTTGTCTGCAATAGAATTACCGGAGAAGCTGACGACGATCGGGAAGTCTGTCTTTGCCGGATGCAGCTCGTTAAATAGTCTGCGGATACCGGCAGCGGTAACGGCAATCGGGGCAGATGCGCTAAAGGATACTGCTTCCTTACAGGAGATCCGGTTAGCAGATGGTAATACTTCGTTTGCAGTATTTCATGGAGTATTGTTCAATGTGGATCAGACAGAAATTGTTGCATGTCCGGCAGGAATCCGGCATCTGTATCTGCCAAAGGAATTTGCTTCTATCGGAGAGGATTTTGCACAGAAATATTCTTTCTTAGAGAGTCTTACGGTTTTGAATTCAAAGTGTGTGATTGCAGACTCTTCAAGGACGTTGAATGGATTGATACTGATAGGAGATGCCAGCTCTACACTGGATGCTTATGCAAAAAAGTATGGGAATACGTTTAATGTGAAAGTGATTTCAGAGGAAGGAGAGTATCAGCAGACCTTATCTGCAAATGGAAGCATCAGCTGGAAATTCGAACCGGAAGAAGCAGGCACTTATCTGTTTGAATTCTATTGTGAAAATGGAGCAGACATCAGCTTATCCTATGGAGATGGGGGCGGAGGCGGCTCCGGGGTCCTGTATCTTGAGAAGACATTGGAAGAAAATGCAGAAAAAACCATTCAGATTACACCGGGAGAATGGGCAGATCATAAGGCGCGTATGGTAACGATGCGTATCTATAAGGAAATCAAATATCCGGAAAAATGCTCTTTTCCGGGAACGTATACAATTACGATGAATCCGTATACCGTCTATCTGTTTGATCTTCCGGCACATGGAAATACAGATTATGATATGAAGATCAGTGGCGGTAAGGGACTGTATTATCAGATCTATCCGCCGAACCCGGATATTTCGATCGGATCTGTGATCCCGCAGGATCAGGCAGTCGGCAATGGCAGCAGGCAGTTTCTTGCACATAATGATGATCAGGCAAGGCTTAGGATCAATCCATATCTTGGAGCGGATTGGAGGGCATCACAACAGGAGAAGAAGCAGGCAGTTACCTTCTCTATTGGTAAGCATGAACATACAGAAAAAGTTGTACAAGAGGCAGTACAGCCAACCTGTACGGAAAGCGGATCGACGCGGGTAACGGAATGCAGTGACTGTGGGGTAACATTGTCGAAATGGACATCGATCCCTGCAACCGGTCATTTATGGGATAATGGTAAGGTGACGAAAAAGGCAACGGTATCGGCAGCAGGAATAAAGACATATACCTGTAAAAGGTGTGGGGAAACAAGGCTTGCATTGGTTCCTAAGCTTGAGGTGGCTTATACCATTTCCTATCAGGGCAATGGTGCAACCGGCGGTTCTATGAAACGTCAGACCATTTCTTATGGGAATGGAACAAAGCTTACAGCAAATATATACAGTAAAAAAGGCTATACGTTCAAGGGCTGGAATACAAAAAAGAATGGAAAAGGGAAAACCTATAAGAATAAAGCTGCAATTAAGAATCTGACGGCAAAGGCAGGCAGAAAGATTACTCTGTATGCACAGTGGAAGAAAAAATAGCAGCAGTGCAGCTTTGAAAAATACGGCGCATGATATATTTCTATATCATGCGCCGTAAAAAAAATTACTTCATTACATGAACGCCATTGAGCATTGCTTCAAGGATTGCAAGCACATGTCCCTGCTGAGTGTGGTCTAAGCTGCGGAACATATGAAGCATCCGGTACTCGGGTGTATCCATGCCGGTAGAATAACCGTCCGGAGTATCCAGAAGAACCGTTTCCCCGGAATCCTCCGGCAGTGTGGAAGAACCGGTCAGCAGATAAACCGGACTGACTTCAAAAAATTCTGCAATCTTTACAATCTTGTCGGCAGATGGATTGGTATTTTTCGATTTCCAACTGCTGATCGCAGCAGGAGAAATACCTGTATATTCTGACAACTCTTTTTGCGTACGGTGCTTTTCCTTCAGGAGTTCAAAAATTCGTTGGCTTATTGTCATAATAATCCTCATTTCCCGTAGATATTTTCTATTTTGAGCAAAAACTTGCTCATATAAAAATTTACAAATGTGCATTCACACATTGACAAATTCATATATGCAAAATATAATTTA
>ERZ1034873.1089-NODE-1089-length-10820-cov-5.623595_pt1 | contig 10820 bp, 9 predicted proteins | sample MGYA00520689_ERZ1034873 | MGnify/ENA primary metagenome ERZ1034873 (study PRJEB33766, sample SAMN09781722) | gut metagenome | biome: gut microbiome | host: Homo sapiens | place: Madagascar | study: EMG produced TPA metagenomics assembly of the PRJNA485056 data...
GTAAGTAGCTGCATGAGGATCTATCAGCCAGGAAACCTGCCAGTTATGATAGTACAGGAAGAGATTCCGGATCACGAGTAATTGGTCGTACTTTTGTGTGTTGATCAGCTGCTCCGTTTCTATGTTTTATAGAGCGGAGTTTCTTTCTGTTGTTTTATGGAAAATATACAATCATCAGCAGGAGGAATTATGAAAAAAAAGACACTGGCACTCTTACTAAGCCTGACACTCGCAGCCGGCATGATCGGCGGATGCGGCAGTAAGACAGAGACAACCACAGAGGAGAACGTGCAGACAGCACAGACAGAGACTGTTGCGGAGACCGAGACAGAGGCAGTATCCGATCAGGATGCGGCAGATCATGTTGCAGCGCTGATTGATGCAATCTACGTACAGGAGCGCACGGATGAGACCGATGCGCAGTGTGCAGAGGCAAGGGCGGCATGGGATGCACTGACCGATGCACAGAAGGAACTTGTCGAAGGTGAGAATGCAGATCCGGATTATTTCGGAAAAGATACCGGGGACGCTTCCAAGGACGATCCGTTAAATGAGGATGAGATCGGCGAGAATGAGATCCTTGTCGTAAGTTTTGGTACATCTTTCAATGACAGCCGTACCGAGGATATCGGCGGCGTGGAAAAAGCAATCGCAGAGGCATATCCGGACTGGTCGGTAAGAAGAGCGTTTACCGCACAGATTATCATCAACCATGTACAGGCGAGAGATGATGAGAAGATCGACAATGTAGATCAGGCGTTAGACCGCGCGGTGGCAAACGGAGTGAAGAACCTTGTGATTCAGCCGACCCATCTGATGCATGGTGCAGAGTATGACGAACTGATGGAATCGGTAGAGAAGTACCGCGATCAGTTTACATCCGTTGCAGTCGCAGAACCGCTGCTCGGCGAGGTTGGCGAAGATGCAACAGTAATCAATGACGATAAGGAAGCCGTTGCAAAGGCGATCACGGCAGAGGCAGTTGCAGAGGCAGGTTATGATTCCCTGGATGCGGCAGCTGAAGACGGTACCGCATTTGTATTCATGGGACATGGAACCGCTCATACCGCGAAGGTAAGCTACAGCCAGATGGCAAGTGTGATGAAGAACTTAAACTACGCGAATGTCTTCATCGGCACTGTGGAAGGAGAACCGGAAGAGACTGCATGCGAGGCAGTGATCGAGGCAGTCAAAGAAGCCGGCTACACGAAAGTGGTATTAAGACCGCTCATGGTAGTGGCAGGAGATCATGCCAACAATGATATGGCCGGGGATGACGATGATTCCTGGAAGAGCATGTTTGAGGCGGACGGATCTTTTGAGAGTGTAACATGCCAGATCGCAGGTCTTGGAAGAATCGATACGATTGAGCAGCTGTATGTATCCCATACGCAGGATGCGATCGATACGATCGGCAGCGTAGATACCGCAGTAGCGGCAACCACAGCAGGAAATCTGGAGGACGGCACGTACAGTGCCGTCTTCGACACTGACAGCAGTATGTTCCATGTCAATGAGGCATGTGACGGACGCGGCACACTTACCGTCAAGGATGGCAAGATGACCATTCACGTAAGTCTTGTGTCACAGAGCATCGTGAATCTGTATCCGGGAACAGCCGAGGACGCGCAGAAGAGCGGAGCCAAGCTGCTTGAGCCGACAAAGGATACCGTGACCTACAGTGACGGAACATCCGAGGAAGTGTACGGATTCGATATTCCGGTGGAAGCACTGGATCAGGAATTTGATCTGGCAATTATTGGAACCAAGGGTGTGTGGTACGATCACAAGGTAAGTGTATCCGACCCGGTTGCGGAGTAAGAGATGAAGAAGAAAGTAACAGAACTGATCGTATGCCTGCTATTTGTGATCTGTTTTCTCACAGCGTGCCACGCGCCGCAGAGTGAAAAACTGGCGGACGGAACCTATCAGGCCGATGTCACGCTCACTGGCGGCAGCGGCAGGGCGACGGTGGATTCACCGGCGGCGCTTACGGTGGAGGACGGCAAAATATATGCCACCATCGTGTGGAGCAGCCCGTATTATGATTACATGATTGTTGCGGATGAGACCTACTACAACGAGGCCAAAGTGGGAGAAAATTCGACATTTACGATTCCGCTTGAAAAACTGCCGTGTGAGATCTCAGTGATCGCGGATACGACGGCGATGAGCGTGCCGCATGAGATTGAGTACACCCTGTCATTTACGTTAAAAGAGACGGACTTTGCGGAACTGACAAAGACGGGGCAGTGGGATCTTTCCTATGCCACGCAGTATCGCGTGGAGCAGTACGGGAAGTATAATCTGATTACAATGGCTGATGACAGCCGTTTTTTGCTGGTGCCGGAGAATGTTCCGGTACCGGAACATGTGCCGGGGGATATGGTTGTGTTAAAACAGCCGTTGGATCACACGTATCTGGTATCCTCATCGGTGATGGATATGATCCGTGAGATCGGAGCGCTTTCTGACATCCGGCTTACAGGAGTAAAGGAGTCGGACTGGTATATAGGGGAAGCGGCGGCTGCGATGGAAGACGGCAGCATGCTGTATGCTGGAAAATACAATGAACCGGACTATGAACTGATTTTAAAGGAAGGGTGCAACTTTGCACTGGAGAATACGATGATCGGACATAATCCGGAGGTAAAAGAAAAGCTGGAGAGCCTTGGCATACCGGTCATGGTGGAACGTTCCAGCTATGAAGAACATCCGCTCGGAAGACTGGAGTGGATCCGGTTATATGGTCTTTTGTATGGAAAAGAACAGGAAGCCGATGCATTTTATGAAGAACAGCTAAAAAAAATAGAACCAATCATGGAAAAGGAAGATACAGGCCGCACGGTGGCCTTTTTTTATATCACGGCGAACGGAGCGGTCAATGTCCGCAAGCCGAATGACTATATTGCGCAGATGATCGGACTCGCCGGCGGCACCTACGTCCTAAACGACCGTCTTTCGGCGGAGGAGAATGCCCTGTCCACGATGAACATGCAGATGGAGGATTTTTATGCGGCAGCGAAGGACGCCAACATCCTCATCTACAACAGTACGATCGAGGGGGAGCTTTACAGTGTCGATGAACTTCTGGCAAAAAGCACGCTGTTTTCTGATTTTAAGGCGGTAAAAGAGGGAAATGTATATTGTACCGGAAGCAATTTCTTTCAGGAATCCACGGGAACCTGTGATTTCATTGAGGATCTGCACAAGGTGCTTGTGGATGAGACAGATGATAATTATCGGTTTTTAAAACACGTGAGGTAAGAATGAAACGGTATGTGATAGCCTTTGGCGCGATGATCCTGCTGCTTGGCGGGTTGTTTTTCTTTAATATCGGTTCCGGAAGTGTCAAGATGACGGGAAGTGAGATTGCGGACATTCTGCTGCACCGCTTTGGAGGCACGGCGGATGAGACGGCGCGGCAGATTGTCTGGGAGATCCGCCTGCCCCGGATCTGTGCGGCAGTTATTCTGGGGGGAGCGCTCTCTGTTGCGGGATTTCTGCTGCAGTCATTTTTTCAGAATCCGATTGCGGGACCTTATGTGCTTGGCATCTCATCCGGGGCGAAGCTTGTGGTTGCGCTGACGATGATTGCCCTTTTGGAAATGGGCAGGGCGATCAGTTCGCTCGGCATGATTGTGGCGGCGTTTGCCGGATCGATGCTTGCGATGGGGTTCGTACTCTTAATTTCCTGCCGGGTAAAAAAAATGTCCATGCTTGTGGTATGCGGCATTATGATCGGCTATATCTGTTCGGCAATCACGGATTTCTGCGTGACGTTTGCGGATGACTCCAACATTGTGAACCTTCACAACTGGTCGATGGGCAGTCTCTCCGGAATGACCTGGCCGAATGTGCGGATGATGACTGCGGTGGTGGCAGTTACGATGGGAGTGACCTTTTTTATGGCAAAACCGATCGGTGCGTATCAGATGGGCGAGGCGTATGCGAGAAACATGGGTGTTAAGATCCGTCTGCTGCGCGTATTGCTGATTCTGCTGTCGAGCCTGCTGTCTGCCTGCGTGACGGCTTTTGCCGGACCGATCTCCTTTGTGGGAATTGCGGTTCCGCATCTGGTGAAGACGGCGATGAAGACGGCGAAACCGCTTCTGCTGATACCGGGCTGTTTTCTGGGCGGGGCAATTATCACGCTGTTTTGCGACGGCTTTGCGAGGACGGTGTTTGCTCCGACGGAGCTTTCGATCAGTTCGGTGACAGCCGTATTCCTGGTGCCGGTAGTGATTGTGATGATGCTGCGCAGGAATGAGGACAGGTAACGGAGGAACGTGTGATGGAACAGAGGAAAAAAGAGTCTGGAATCAGGCTTGAGGATGTGGCGGCAGGGTACGGCAGAAAATCTCTGCTTAACCATATTTCACTGCATGTAAGTCCGGGAAATGTCCTGACGCTGATCGGACCGAACGGTGCGGGCAAATCCACGATATTAAAAACCGTGACCAGACAGCTTGCAGAGCTTGGAGGAACGATCTTTCTGGAGGGGACAGCCATGAGCCGGATGCGGGAAGAGGAAGTCGCGCGGACGCTTGCGATGGTGATGACGGAACGGCTTCATCCGGAGTTTATGACCTGCCGTGAGGTGGTTGCGACCGGCAGGTATCCGTATACCGGAAGGCTCGGGATTCTCTCCGCAGAAGACTGGAAGCTTGTGGATGATGCCATGCAGCTGGTGCATGCCGGGGACACTGCAGACCGGAATTTTTCACAGATCAGTGACGGACAGAGACAGCGGGTGATGTTAGCGCGCGCCATCTGCCAGGAGCCACGGATTCTGATTCTGGACGAACCGACTTCCTACCTGGACATGCGCTACAAGATCGACATTTTATCCAGTATCCGAAGACTCGCGGCAGAAAGAAATATGGCGGTTGTCATGTCGCTCCACGAACTGGATCTGGCGTTAAAGGTATCGGATGTGATCGCCTGTGTGGAGGGAGACCACATCGGAAAAACTGGAACGCCTGAGGAAGTATTTTCAGGCGATTATATTCAAAAATTATACGGGGTGGATGCAGAGTGTTTTGATCCGCGGACAGGCGCCGTGTATCTGCGCGGAAATAAGAGCCGGCCGAAGATCTTTGTGATCGGCGGCGCGGGCAGCGGCATACCGGTCTATCATGCTTTACAGCGGAAAAATGTGCCGTTTGCGGCGGGAATTCTGATGGAGAATGATGTGGAATATCAGGATGCGTGTGCCGCGGCAAGCCGGGTGGTTTCCGTGAAGCCGTTTTTCCCGGTCGCAGAGAAGGAGATCGCGGAGGCGAGATCGTGGATTGAGACGTGCGAAACGTGCATCTGCTGTGCAGAAGCTTTCGGACCTTACAACGAAGCGAACCGCGCGCTGCGCGAGTATGCAAAAACACTCGGAAAGCTAATTCCTGTAGAGGCACAGCAGAATTTGTCGAAAATATGAAATTGCGGTTGACTGTGGGGGATGGTGTGTGAATTTGGAGACAGCAGGTGCGTCGGAAAGGTAAATGTATCGGGAAGTGCATGTGCACCGGGCGGCAGAGAAAGAGAGGTGCGCGATGGAGCGTGGCATATTGGTCGTGAGCTTTGGAACGACTTATCAGGAGACAAGAGAAAAGAATATCGATCACATGGTGGCGCTTGTCAGAGAGCAGTATCCACATGATCTGGTGGAGGAGGCGTATTCCAGCAGCACTGTGAGGAAGGTGTTAAGAGAGCGGGACGGCATCGCGAAAGATGATGTGAGGCAGGCGCTTTGCCGGATGCGCGATACCGGGGTGCGGCGTGTGATCGTATTTCCGACCCACATCATCGACGGGATTGAGAATCACCGGATGAAGCAGGAGGTGAAAGACTGTGCGTCGTGGTTTGAGGACGTCCGGATTGCGGATGCGCTGCTTAAGTCGCCGGAGGATTATCAGAGAACGGCGGAGGCACTCTGGGAATCGGTGGCGGCGGAGGCGGGTTCTTCGCCGGTGATTTTTATGGGGCATGGGAGCGAGCATGCGGCGGATGAGAGCTATGAGCGTCTGGAACGCGCACTTGCACAGGTGACAAAGAACGATGTCTATGTGGCGACCGTGGAGGGAAGCGTTACCATTTGCGATGTGATCGGGAGAATGAGGGCCTCAAGGCATAAGAGCGGACGCGTGCTTGTGGCGCCGTTTATGATGGTTGCGGGAGATCATGCCAACCATGATATGGCAGGGGAGAAGGATTCCTTTGCTGCGGCACTCCGCGAGGCGGGATATGAGCCGGTCTGCCTGTTGAAGGGGATTGGAGAGTATGAGCCGGTGAGAGAGTGCTATTTCAGGCATCTGCGGCACTGTATGGGAACCCTCTACGGGATCGGTGTAGGCCCCGGAGATCCGGAACTGATGACCGTAAAGGCGCTCCGCTGTATGGAGGAGAGCGATCTTATCGTGCTTCCGGCGGCGGATCCGGCGGGATGCCATGCGTATCAGATTGCAAGGAAGGCGTACCCCGGGATTGAGAAAAAGGAACTTGTCTGCATGCCGTTTCCGATGACAAAGGAGGAAGAAAAGCTGCGCAGGGTGCACGAGGAGATTTTTGCGCGGATTGCTTCTTATCTTACCGAAGAAAAGATTGTGGCATTTTTAACGATCGGAGATCCGTCCGTCTATTCCACATATGGATACATTCACCGCAGAGTCGCGGCGTGGGGCGGCAATGTTAAAATGATAAGCGGCGTGCCGTCCTTTTGTGCGGCTGCGGCGAGTCTTGGAATATCGCTCGGGGATAACCGGGATGAGATCCATGTGATTCCGGGATCGTACGAGGTGGAGGAGACGATGGCGCTTTCCGGCACCCGGGTGTACATGAAATCCGGAAAAAGTCTCGCGCGGCTGAAAGCGCTGTTGGAAGAACAGCAGAAGGAGAAGAAACTGTCCGTCTACTGTGTGGAGAACTGCGGAATGGCGGATGAGCGGATCCGCCTGGGAGCGGAGGCGCTCGAGGAGAACGGAAGCTATCTTACGACGCTTATTGTCAAAGACGATGAGGAGGTGGTATAATGACAGAGAATTCATATCGCTTTTTTTCCAACCGGGAATGTCAGTATTATCCGTGCCATGAGGGCATTGAGGAGATGAACTGCCTGTTCTGCTATTGTCCGCTCTATGAGAGACGTCATTGTCCGGGAAATCCGGAGTATATTAAGAGCAGACGGGAGGATGGAAGCGAAGTACAGATCAAGTCCTGCATGAAGTGCACGTTTCCACATCAGGCGGAGAACTATGATGTGATCATGCAGTTTTTGAGGAAGGGAGATAGATAGGATGAAGAGAGTATTTTTGATTGTATTGGACAGCGTGGGGATTGGCGAGATGCCGGATGCTGCAGATTACGGGGATGCGGGAAGCAACACCATCAAAGCCGCTTCCACCAGCCCTTATTTTTCCATGCCGAACATGAGAAAGCTTGGCTTTTTTAATATCGATGGCGTGGAGATCGGGGAAAAGGAGGCAGCTCCTACCGGAGCGGTTGCCCGCATGACGGAAGTGTCAAAGGGAAAAGATACGACGATCGGCCACTGGGAGATTGCAGGCGTCATCTCACCAAAGCCGCTGCCGACCTACCCGAACGGTTTCCCGCAGGAGATTATTGAGGAATTTTCCAAAAAGACAGGGAGGGGCGTGCTCTGCAACAAGCCGTATTCCGGTACGGACGTCATCCGCGACTACGGGGAGGAGCATCTTAAGACCGGAGATCTGATCGTGTATACATCAGCGGATTCCGTGTTCCAGGTAGCTGCACATGAGGACATCGTTCCGGTGGAGAAGCTGTATGAATACTGCCAGATCGCGAGAGATATGCTGCGTGGAGAGCACGGTGTCGGCCGCGTGATCGCAAGACCGTTCACCGGAACGCCGGGGAACTTCACCCGCACGACTCGCAGACATGATTTTTCCTTACAGCCGCCGAAAGTGACGATGTTAGACCAGCTCTCGGGAGCCGGTTTTGACGTGCTTTCTGTCGGTAAGATCATCGATATTTTCGCGGAGAAGGGCATCACGGAGTATGTCCGCACGACCGGAAATGAGGACGGCATCAACAAGACGCTTGATTATATGAAGAAGGATTTTAACGGACTGTGCTTTACGAATCTGGTGGATTACGACATGCTCTACGGACACCGCAATGATGTCGAGGGCTACGCAAAAGCACTGACGTACTTCGATGAGCGCCTGCCGGAACTTTTAGCAGCGATGGGTGAGGAGGACGTGCTGATGATCACGGCAGATCACGGCTGCGATCCGAGTACACCGTCCACGGATCATTCCAGAGAGTATACGCCGCTTGTGATGTACGGAGCACCGGTGCGGGCAGGGGAGAATTTCGGAACAAGAAAGAGCTTTTCCGACATTGCAGCGACGATTCTGTCCTACTTTGATCTGACCCCGGAGTGCGCGGGCGAGGCGATTCCGGTATTTAAGAAATAGTACAGATCTTGGGAAGAGAAGTTTTTGCATTTTTCATGAAATTATGTTATAGTGCCAACGTATGCAAAGTTTCGGCTTTGCTGCGTTGGCATTTTTGAAGTGATTTGTTTTTTGGAGGATAGATAGTTTGGCTGATTTAAGAAAAGAGATTGAAAAGAGACGCACGTTTGCAATTATTTCCCACCCGGATGCCGGTAAGACGACGCTGACGGAGAAGTTCCTGCTCTATGGAGGAGCAATCAATCTGGCGGGTTCCGTCAAGGGAAAAGCGACGGCGCGTCATGCAGTGTCTGACTGGATGGAGATTGAGAAGGAGAGAGGTATTTCCGTCACGTCATCGGTACTGCAGTTCAATTACGGAGGTTACTGCATCAACATCCTTGATACACCGGGACATCAGGACTTCTCGGAGGATACTTACCGTACCTTGATGGCGGCGGATTCTGCCGTCATGGTAATCGACGGTTCCAAGGGTGTCGAGGCGCAGACCAGAAAGCTGTTCAAGGTCTGTGTGATGCGCCATATTCCGATTTTTACATTCATCAACAAGATGGACCGCGATGCGAACGACACGTTTGATCTTCTTGATGAGATCGAGAAGGAGCTTGGCATTGCGACCTGCCCGATCAACTGGCCGATCGGTTCCGGTAAGAATTTTAAGGGTGTCTATGACCGCAACACAAGAGAGATTATGACGTTTTCCGATACATTAAAGGGAACCAAGGAAGGTACGGAGAAGCATATTTCCGTGGACGATCCGGCGCTGATTGCAGAGATTGGACAGGATGCGTATGATAAGCTGATGGAGGAGATCGAGCTTCTGGACGGAGCGAGCGCGGAGTTTGATCAGGAACTCGTGACGAAGGGAGAACTTTCCCCGGTATTTTTCGGTTCGGCATTGACGAATTTCGGTGTGGAGACCTTTTTACAGCATTTCTTAAAGATGACTTACTCGCCGCTGCCGCGCAAGGCGGATATCGGAGAAGTTGATCCGTTTGGTGAGGATTTCTCTGCGTTTGTATTCAAGATTCAGGCAAACATGAACAAGGCACACCGTGACCGAATTGCGTTTATGCGCATCTGCTCGGGCAAGTTTACCGCCGGCATGGAAGTGACACACGTGCAGGGCGGCAATAAAAAGATCAAGCTTTCGCAGCCGCAGCAGATGATGGCGCAGGAGCGTCATATCGTGGACGAGGCGTATGCGGGAGACATCATCGGTGTGTTTGATCCGGGTATTTTTTCCATCGGAGATACACTCACCACGGCGAAGCCGTTCAAATTCGAGGGAATCCCGACGTTCGCACCGGAGCATTTTGCGAGAGTGCGGCAGGTGGATACGATGAAGCGCAAGCAGTTCATGAAGGGCATGCAGCAGATTGCGCAGGAAGGTGCGATCCAGATTTTCCAGGAGTACAATATGGGAATGGAGGAGGTCATCGTCGGCGTGGTCGGTGTACTGCAGTTCGATGTGTTGAAATACCGCCTCGAGAATGAGTACAATGTGGAAATCCGCATGGATACGCTTCCGTATGAGCATATCCGGTGGATTGAGAATGAGGACATCGATATGGATAAGCTGGTCGGAACCTCGGATATGAAGAAGATTCAGGATCTGAAGGGCAGACCGCTGTTACTGTTTGTCAATGCATGGAGTGTCGGCATGGTATTAGACCGGAACGAAGGTCTGGTACTCTCGGAGTTCGGCAGGGAATAGAGCGTGTGTCAGAGCAGCTGCCGGCAGAAAATAGTGCCGGCGGAATGCACAGAAAGGAAGCAGAATATGGCAGTTGTTACAATTACAAATGAAAATTTTGAGGACGAGGTGCTGGTGGCAAAGGTGCCGGTCATTCTGGATTTCTGGGCAGAGTGGTGCGGACCGTGTAAAATGCAGTCGCCGGTATTTGAGGCGCTGTCCGAGGAACTTGCCGGAAAGGTGAAGTTCGGAAGCGTCAATGTGGACGAGCAGGCGGCGCTTGCGTTAAAGTATCAGGTGATGAGCATTCCGATGCTCGTTGTGATGCAGTACGGCATTTTTAAGAAAAAAGCGATCGGACTGCAGACGAGAGAGGAAATCTTAGATCTGCTTGCATGCTGCGAAGCAGAATAGATAACAAAGCGTTAGAGAAGGGAATCGCCGCAATAAGCATAGAGCTTTTGGGTGATAAGTAATATTATCAGAAGATCACACCGTGGGATTTCAGATGAAAATGCAGATGGAAATTCGGTTGAAAAAATGTGGAATTTCTAACCAGCCGAATGTTTGCATCTTCGATGATCCGTGTCTTTCCAAGTTTGGAGCACTCCCGGAGTGTGTCCGCAAGCCAGCAGACAATTTTAGGACTTTTGTGTGTGTCCCTTATGGAC
>ERZ1034873.1090-NODE-1090-length-10818-cov-5.597789_pt1 | contig 10818 bp, 12 predicted proteins | sample MGYA00520689_ERZ1034873 | MGnify/ENA primary metagenome ERZ1034873 (study PRJEB33766, sample SAMN09781722) | gut metagenome | biome: gut microbiome | host: Homo sapiens | place: Madagascar | study: EMG produced TPA metagenomics assembly of the PRJNA485056 data...
GTAGAGCACTTGACTTTTAATCAAGTTGTCCGGGGTTCGAATCCCCGATGTCTCATTAATATAAAAGAGTCGTTACTCGTAAGAGTGATGACTCTTTTATATTTTAGGAGCAACGAGGGATTCGAACCCCGTGGGTTCAGAATCCCCATATATTTCTGATGGCTGATGAAAAATACAATGATTAGTGGCTAATGCATTTGTAAGTCGTTGTTGCCTGTCATCTTTTGATCTTACGGAAAACAGATAGTATTTTAAGGTAGTCTCTTTATTTCTGTGACCTGCGATCTGCATTACTTCTTCAAAATCAAATCCAGCAGCAAAAAGATTGGATAGCACGGTCTTTCTTATCTTGTGTGATGATTTAGTATCCAAGGAGAGTTGTTTACAATAAAAGTGCAGGCAGTCATTAATCCGCTGTCTTATGATGTGCTCACCCTTATCATCAGCAAACAGGTAGTCTGAATGAATGGAGAGTTCTTTTTGCAGATGCAGAGTCCGGTTGATAATTGCAACGGCTTCATCTGATAAATCTAGAATTCTATTCGAATTACTTTTTGTTTTTCCGTCTGTAACATCGTGGATTGTTTTTCCGGCAATAATTTTTCCATTGATCAGACCGATTGGTCTGTAACTTCGTTCTGTACGATTTACTCGGATAGTACGATGTTCGAAATTAATATCCGATTTCTTTAAGGTACAAAGTTCACCAACACGAAGTCCAAGCTGGAAGTTTAATAGAATAGCCAATGTAACCATAGGTCGGTTTTCCGCATAATGATGATACAGATATTCGATGAGTACATTTAGTTCCTGTTCATTAAAAATTTCTGTTGAGGATTCTTTTAGCGGTTCCACTTGAATATTAGTGTTTTCGATTTTTAAGTTCAACATTGGATTAACGATAATATCTTCAGCATCAATGGCATATGCAAACATTCCATTAAAGAGAGATTTTATATTATTAAGAGCCTTTCTGGTTAAGTGATATTGATTGATGATATTATTCAGGCATATTTTAATATCAATACGTTTAATGTCTGTGATTGCCAGTTTATCAATTTTGGTGCCTGCAATATATTTTCGGTAGTCATCATAATTGCGTTGAATTGTTGCAGGTTGAACAATCGTTGCTTTATAATTTACAAGCCAGTTTGCAAAGTAATTTGCAAATATTAATCTGTTATCCATTCGTGTGTATTTATCCTCCGGTATATATGGCTGTTATATTTCAACAGTCGTAGCAGAGAGTATAAAATATTTTTGTGACAGGTGCAAGTTATTTTATATGAAAAATATTTTTGTGGATTCATTATATTTATGTGAAGGCATAAGGTATGAAAAATATTGACAATTAAAAAAATCTGACATATTATGATTATAAGAAAGCACTGGGTTGCACACAAGGCAACGGAATACTTGTGGCGATACTATTGCGATTATATCAATATAGTGATCCGCGTGATACGGCGTCGTGAAGACAATATCATATCCAGTATGAGGATTCAGTCATACGCAGATGTTTTGGAATCGAGAGATGGCAAAACGAACACCAGTGGTTATTCAGAAGGGAAGCGGTTGCTTCCCTTTTTACGTTTTGGGGGAGAAAGTGAGTGGGAAAAGCACAAATTATTAGAAGAATACATCATGCAGCAGTGAATTACAGGACACATTTTGTGGGTTATACATATATGTTTGTCTATGAAAAACATTATGTGGAAGTTATGTTTAAGAAAAGTTCTTTTATGCATCTGACGGGTGTTGCATCGAAATTAAAACCGGTTGATTTTTATAAGCATGCATTGGCAAAGAGTGGACTGCGTCCATCGGAGATATCTTTTAATTCAGAGCATCCATTTGATTTAGCTGATAAAAAGACACAGTGTTTATCGGATTTACATGAAATAACACATGATAATGTCGTGGTAGCAACTGATATAGTGACAATGACATTTACATATGCAATAGGAATAACAAATTTAAAGTTTGTGATATGTCTGGGCAATGATACAGATGATGCAGGTAATCTGAAAAGTAATTGTATGATACCGTATTCTTTTCGAATTGAAGAAATAGAAGGCGGTAAATTTGACCGTTTATATGAAGTGACACATATATTTAAAAAGAACACGGGGGAAAGAAAATATGATGAGTTAATGTTTGGAAAAATAGAACAAATAAAAGATTTACCACCTGAAATACAAGAAAAAATAGAATTGAATTTCACGGAGACACAGTAAGTATGGTAGAATTATAAGAGATTGTAACAAGTATGGAGGTTCCTATGTTATCGTTTGCAAGTGATTATATAGCAGGGGCACACCCGGATGTGATACGGAGACTGACTGAGACGAATCTGGAGAATTTATCCGGTTACGGAACAGATCCGTATTGTGAGAGTGCCAGACAAAAGGTCCGTGAGGCATGTGGCTGCCCGGATGCAGAGGTATATTTTCTGGTGGGAGGAACGCAGACCAATCAGGTTGTGATCAGTACGATGCTTGCCCCTTATGAAGGAGTGATTGCAGCAAAGACCGGGCATGTGAGTACTCATGAGGCAGGTGCGATCGAGTACACCGGTCATAAGGTGTTAGCGTTAGATGGAATAAATGGGAAGCTGACTGCGGAAGCGATTGCAGAATATATGAAGATTTTTACTGCGGATGGCAATCAGGAGCATATGGTGTATCCGGGCATGGTGTATCTGTCCTTTCCGACCGAGTGTGGTACGTTATATTCGAAGGCAGAACTGACAGCGATTGCCAAGGTGTGTAAGCAGTATGAACTTCAGCTATATTTAGATGGCGCAAGGCTTGGTTATGGACTGATGAGCGCGCAGAACGATCTTACGCTGCAGGAGATTGCGGGACTTTGTGATGCCTTTTATATCGGTGGGACAAAGGTGGGCGCGCTGTGCGGAGAGGCAGTTGTATTTCCGGAAAATGCAGCACCGAAGCATTTTATGACACAGGTCAAGCAGCATGGAGCATTGCTCGCAAAAGGCAGATTGCTGGGGATCCAGTTTGATACGCTGTTTTCGGATGATCTGTATTGGAAGATCAGTGAGCATGCGATCCGGATGGCGGAAAAGTTAAAGGAACTGTTTCGAGAGAAAGGGTATGCCTTTTTTATGGAATCACCGACGAACCAGCAGTTTCTGATTTTAAAGAATGCAAAAATGCAGGAGCTGGCAGAGCATGTGGAGTTCAGCTTCTGGGAGACGTATGATGATACGCATACAGTGGTACGGTTTGCAACAAGCTGGTCAACCACAGAAGAAGACATCAGGCTGCTTGGCGGCTTTTTATAAGCGCAGCGCACAAGACATGCGTAGAAAAGAGGACGAATATGACAATCAGAAGAGCAAAAGAAAAGGACATTGAAAAGGTAACAGACCTGCTCTCACAGGTCTTAGAGTTACATGCAGGAATACGTCCGGACATCTTTGTGCCGGGAACAACCAAGTATACAAGGGAAGAATTAGTGGAGATGTTTGCTGATGACAAAAAGCCGGTCTATGTTGCGGTAGACGAGGAGGATCATGTCATTGGCTATGCATTCTGTGCATTGAAGGAGCAGCCGTTTTCGAACAACATGGTGCCGTTTTTGTCCATGTTTATCGATGACCTGTGTGTAGATGCGGGTACGCGTGGGATGCATGTCGGACAGCAGCTTTTTGAATATGTAAAAAGTGAGGCGGTGCGTCTTGGCTGCTACGAAGTGACACTCAATGTCTGGGAAGGCAACGACAGTGCGAAAAAATTCTACGGGAAGATGGGATTAAAGCCGAAGGAAACGCAGATGGAGTATATCTTAAAATAGCCACTGTGTCAGATGGGTGCAGGCTGCATATAATAAAATAAAATGTGCAGGGATACAGGAATATGTATTGTGCAAGAACCATTACACACACGGTAAAGCCGGGGGATACCATCTACCGGATCGCAAAGATGCATCGAACCAATGTACCGGATATTCTGATGCGGAATCCGGGGATCAACCCATATAATCTTCAGATCGGCAGTACGATCGAGGTATGTGTGGAGGAAGCAAATGAACCGCCGAAACGTCTCGCAGACGAGATGGAGCTGAATCAGGACTTTCGTATGGCATGGATGCAGCTGGCGTATTGGACGAGAATGTATGTGGATGCGGTGACAGAGGATGCCGGCAATCAGGGCGAGATCCGAAGCAGACTAGAGCAGATACCGGCTGCAATGGCAGACATTTTCGGCAGGTTCTATCCGGCAGACATGACCGCTGGGCTGCAGCAGGAGCTTATGACCTTTACCGATCGTCTCTCAGAACTGGTGCTGCTTGTAAAAGAGGGCAAGACCGAGCAGACGGATGAACTGGAAACGCAGTTAGAAGAGCAGGTAAAGACGATAGCAGCGATGTTGAGCAACCTGAATGTGAATTATGACAGCAAGGAATTAGAAGAAGCTTTTGGAGAGTATCTGATGCTGACCAAGCGCAGCGTTGTAGCACGGCTGGCAGGCGAATATGCAGATGACATTGCAACCTTCGATGCCTTAGAGCAGCAGGCAGTGAAGATCGCGGATTATCTGTCAGAAGGGATTGCCGGACAGTCTTATTATATGAACAAAAATGCTTGACATAGTTATGTGACTTATTATATTATTTTAGCTGTGCTGATTGTGGTGATATTCCGTTCACAGCGTGTACGGAATATCATCTGCATCATATATGCGGGCGTGGCGGAATTGGCAGACGCGCTAGATTTAGGTTCTAGTGGGAGACCGTGCAGGTTCAAGTCCTGTTGCCCGTACTTGAAAAGTGTTGATTTTTCAACACTTTTTCTTTTCGCGTTGCATAGCTTTTACATTATAAGAGGAACTTTATTAAATCTGAAAATAAAGAAGGCATAGTGATGAATATGGATGAACGATTAGAAAAACAGCTTGCATTTGCATTAGAGATTGACAAGGAGAAGAATATCTTAAGACAGACACATTTATCCGGACATGGCAGACGGGAAAATGATGCGGAGCATGCCTGGCATATGGCGATCATGGCATATCTGTTACGTGAGTATTCGAATGAAGAAGTTGACATCGGCAAGGTTATGCTGATGTGTCTGATCCATGACATCGTAGAAATCGATGCGGGTGATACCTATGCATATGATGCCAAGGGACTGACCACACAGAAGGCAAGGGAGGATGCGGCAAAGGAGCGTATCTTCTCACTGCTGCCGGAGGATCAGAAAAAGGAATTGACCGGGCTTTTCGATGAGTTCGAGGAATTTCAGACTGCGGAAGCAAAGTTTGCACATGCGATGGACAATTTACAGCCGCTGATGTTAAATAACAGCAATGGCGGCGGTGACTGGAGAGAGCATCAGGTGAATGCAGATCAGGTATATGGCAGACAGAGCAAGACAAGTCTTGGTTCTAAGAAGCTGTATGAAGTGGCCGATCAGATCATCCGGGAGCATATAAAGCAGGGGAATATCCGGGAAAGTGATTGAGATAACAGAAGCGGATTGAAGTTTTTTCTGAGGGACAAAAGAAGATATTACGAACAGAATTGCTGTTCGTAATATCTTCTTTTTACTTATCAGCCTGCGGTGCTCTTTATAAATTACCGGAGTTCATCGATAATACGATCCATATCATGCTTGGATCTGGCGTCTCTTGCCCGGTTCAGCAGTTCTTCTTTTTCTGCTTCGGACAGACGTGAAAAATGATCCATTGCATCAAGATTCATGGCAAGTCCCATGCCGAAGCCGACAGGAATCGATTCATCATGCAGAATACTCATGTTTATCACCACCTTATGCTAAATATTACACAGTAAGGATGTGGAAGATTGTCGAAAAATATGCATAGCAAACTTTTATTTGTGCTTTTAGATGCCAGTGAAATCCTGTATAATAATAGAATCGACAAAAGTCAGATGCAGGGGGAAAGCATAACATGGAGACAGGATTAGCAAGGGTAAAAGAAAACATGGAAAAGGTCATCATCGGAAAAGGTGAAGTGATCGATCTGGTGCTGACGGCAATGGTTGCAGGTGGACATGTGCTGTTAGAGGATATGCCGGGAACCGGTAAGACGATGCTTGCAAAAGCACTGGCGCGTTCTTTAGACGTATCCTACACGCGTGTCCAGATGACACCGGATCTGTTACCGTCCGATGTGACCGGACTGAATATTTTCAATCAGAAAAGTAACGCATTTGAATTTCATCCGGGACCGGTATTTACAAACGTATTGCTGGCAGACGAGATCAACCGTGCAACACCGCGTACACAGGCGAGCCTGTTAGAGTGTATGGAAGAAAAACAGGTGACGATCGATGGTGTTACACGAGGACTGGAACAGCCGTTTTTCGTGATCGCAACACAGAATCCGCTTGAGACAGCCGGAACATTTCCGCTTCCGGAGGCACAGTTAGACCGTTTTTTGATGAAATTGTCCATGGGAGCGATCGAAGAGGATGAGGAGCAGGCAATCCTGCAGCGTTATATGGGATCTGAACCGCTTCAGGAGATCGGGGCAGTAATGACCAGAGAAGAACTGGTGCATATGCAAAAGCAGTACCATGAAGTCTATATCCACCCGGAGCTTTTAACATATTTGCAGAATATCTGTATCGGTACGAGAAAAAGCAGTGCGATCCGCGTTGGGGTAAGCGTCAGGGGAACGCTTGCGCTGATGCGTGCGGTACAGGCATATGCGATGGTTGTAGGAAGAGATTATGTCGTGCCGGAGGATGTGAAAAAGCTGGCAGTTCCGGTACTTGCACATCGTATCGTGTTAGATGGCAGCATGTACCGGATGCAGGCAGCGACGCAGCAGATCGAGGCGGTTCTGCAGCAGGTTGAAGTACCGACGGAAGAATGGACGAAGCGTGTATAGGAGAAGGCAATGGCATTACTTATTTTATGTTTGATCATGGCGGCTGCCTTCTATCTGATCACAGTTTTGTATGCACTTTGCTGGACACGTCATCTGACGGCTCATGTGGAATTCGGACAAAGACAGGTAAATGAAGGGGATATGGTTACGATAAGGGAGCAGATCGAGAACCGGAAACTGCTGCCGCTTTTAACCTTAACCGTCAAGTATCAGTTAGACCGAAGCCTGGAATTCACCGAGCAGGGCAGTGCAAAGCGCACCGACAGACAATACAGAAATGACGGAATCTGTGTCATGCCGTATCAGCGCGTGACACGAATCCTGCATGTGAAGGCGGCAAAGCGGGGGTACTATACCGTAGATAAGATCGATCTGGTGGTGACAGACCCACTTTATAACCGGACGCATTTGCAGGAGCAGGAGAACGAGACGAGCCTTTTAGTCTATCCGTCAAGATCACGTCTTGGCACCGTGGATGCCGTGTTTCAGCGGATGTATGGAGAATGTATCAGCAGACGGTTTCTGATGGAAGATCCGTTTGCTTTTAAAGGAATCCGTGCATATGCACCGACGGATCCGATGCACCGTATCAACTGGAAGTCCTCAGCGCGGACGGGCGGGTTGATGGTCAATCAGTATTACGATACGACGAGCCAGCAGGTCTGCATTTTTTTAGATGTGCAGCAGGATGAGGTCTTTTTGGATGATGCATTGATGGAGGAAGGAATCCGTATCACAAGGAATCTGTTAGAGGATTTTATCGGACAGGGAATCCCGGTTTCAATCGTGAGCAATGGTGTGGATGTATTATCCGGACAGGAAGTCCGTACCGGTGAGGGTGCAGGAATCCCGCATATCGAAAAAAGCCTGATCCGGTTAGCGAGAATGCAGACGAGCGGGGTGATCCGTAAGATGTCAGAGCTGCTTATGGAAGAAAAAGAGAGCATGCAGAGAAAAAATAATCTGACAACGATTCTGATCTCTACGAATGCGACGGATGAGCTGGCAGAGGCATATGCGCAGTATGCAGCAGATGACAGGCAGGAGAACTGGCTGTTACCGGTGCATGCATCGATGATGCGCTATATGGAAGAAGAAGGTAAGATCGAACAGATCAGCCGGATCTGTACGGATAAAGTACGGATTGAATATCTTGTGATGGAGCGTGGCATATGACAGATATTGTAATTATGATCAATCAGATCCTCTTTTTCTATGGGATCGGAGCATCCCTGCTTGCGATGCTTGGCATGGAAGATGAGAGAATGGGGTTTGCAGTGTTTTTGATCCTGCTTCAGATGTGGCTGGTTCTGATGCGCAGGGCGGCAGGAAGAATCCTGATCCTGCTTGCGGGACATCTGCTTGCAGCAGTAGTCTCTCTTGGCAGTATACAGATCGGATGGCTTGGGGCGGCATCATCAAAGCCGTTTTTTATGGCGGCAGCGATACTTATGATCGTATTTTCCCTGCTGGTGCGGCTGTTCCCGGGCTGGGCATTACTGGAAAAGCCGGGCATCTATCAGCTGATTCTGTCAGCAATTTTCTGGGCAGTGGATGTGTATGCGAAAAAGGTACAGGCACAGGACATCGTCTACTGGTGCTTTGCGGGCGTGATGATCTGTATGCTGATACACCGGAATCTGACCGAAGCAGAGACGTATATCAGGAATCATGCACCATCGACGAAGCTGGATCTGGGCAGACTGCGAGCGATGAATGGTCTGACCTCACTCGCGTATGGGGCATTGCTCGGCGTCTGTTTTCTGATCGCATCGATGTTTCAGCCGGATGGTATTGGCAGAAAGATATTAGAAGCGGTCCGGAGCTTTTTGAAGTGGCTGCTGTCTTTCGCTCCGGATGGCATGGAAAACCGGGCAACGGAATGGGAGAACGGGCAGGGCATCGATCACATGACGGGTGGTGACATGCTGCCTGCCACACCGGACTCAGAACTTGGGAAGATCATTGATAAGATCATCTATTATGGCGGCATCCTGCTTGCAGTCGCATTGCTGCTGTTTATGGTGATCAGTATCTTCGTGCTGGCGTACCGTTTCTTCTATCAGAAAAAGAAGCCGGCAGATGATATTGAAGAATATACAGAGCCGATCCGCACGAAGGCAGTTCCAGGGAAAAAGGAGCAGAAGCGAGAGCGTAGTCCGTGGCGTAGCCCGGCAAAACGGATCCGCAGGCTGTATAAGCGGAGCATGCGCCACTTCTGGGGAAGATCGTCCTATGCACCGGAATATCTTACCCCGAAGGAGCAGCTACGGTTCTTAAGGGAGCATGAAGCAGAGCTTAAGGGGAAAAAGGCGTGGTTCTATGCGATGACACCGGAAGAACAGGAGGAGTTTTTACATCTCTATGAAAAGGCACGTTACAGTGGCACACAGGTAACAGAGGAAGATGTCGCCCGGATGGAGCAGCTTCTTCAGAAAATGTAAAATATTTGTGAAAAATATATAAACAAGCTGTTCTAAAATAAAATGTATGGTATAATTCTTATAATACATAGTTTAGGAGGTAGCAAAATGGCAAGATTTACATTACCAAGAGATTTGTACCACGGCAAGGGTGCATTAGAGGCTTTAAAGTCTTTTCAGGGGAAAAAGGCTATGATCTGTGTTGGCGGCGGTTCTATGAAACGCTTCGGATTCTTAGATAAAGCAGAGCAGTATCTGAAGGAAGCCGGTATGGAGGTTCAGCTGTTTGAAGGTATCGAGCCTGACCCATCGGTTGAGACCGTTATGAAGGGCGCAAAGGCAATGGAAGAATTCCAGCCTGACTGGATTGTTGCAATGGGTGGTGGCTCACCGATCGATGCTGCCAAAGCAATGTGGATTAAGTATGAGTATCCGGATATTACATTCGAGGATATGTGTAAGGTATTCGGTATTCCAAGATTACGCCAGAAGGCACACTTCTGTGCAATCTCGTCGACATCAGGAACTGCAACAGAAGTAACTGCATTTTCAATTATTACCGATTATGAGAAGGGAATTAAGTACCCGATCGCAGACTTTGAGATCACACCGGATGTAGCGATCGTTGATCCGGATCTGGCAGAGACTATGCCGCAGAAGCTGGTCGCACATACCGGAATGGATGCTATGACACATGCTATTGAGGCATATGTATCCACTGCGAACTGTGACTTTACCGATCCGCTTGCACTGCATGCAATCAAGATGATCCAGAGAGATCTGGTAGGTTCCTATAACGGTGATATGGAGAAGCGTGACAACATGCATAACGCGCAGTGTCTCGCAGGAATGGCATTCTCGAATGCACTGCTTGGCATCGTTCATTCGATGGCACATAAGACTGGCGCAGCATTTGCAGATTATGGTGCACACATTATCCATGGTGCAGCAAACGCAATGTATCTGCCGAAGGTAATCGCATTCAATGCGAAGGATGAAACAGCGAAGAAGCGTTACGGCGAGATCGCAGACTTCATGAACTTAGGCGGCAGCAGCCTGGATGAGAAGGTAGAACTGCTCATCGCGTACCTGCGTAAGATGAATGATGACCTTAAGATCCCACACTGTATCAGGAACTACGGCGCAGACAGCTATCCGGCTGAGCAGGGTTTTGTACCGGAGGAGGTCTTCTTAGAGCGGCTGCCTGAGATCGCAGCCAATGCCATCTTAGATGCATGTACCGGATCGAATCCGCGTCAGCCGAGTCAGGAAGAGATGGAGAAGTTACTCAAGTGCTGCTACTATGACACAGAGGTAGACTTCTAAAGCACGCTATTTTTGAAGTGAAATGACAAAATAGAATCAAGGCATATCGAGGGCATCTGTTATATAGCAGATGCCCTTTTTGCCGTTGAGGAATAACAGATGATATGACTTTCATACGACATAGATAGAAAATCTTAAGAATCATTAAGATTTGTTAAGAAAAGGAATATGCTGTCATCATTGTGCTA
>ERZ1034873.1095-NODE-1095-length-10804-cov-4.838962_pt1 | contig 10804 bp, 8 predicted proteins | sample MGYA00520689_ERZ1034873 | MGnify/ENA primary metagenome ERZ1034873 (study PRJEB33766, sample SAMN09781722) | gut metagenome | biome: gut microbiome | host: Homo sapiens | place: Madagascar | study: EMG produced TPA metagenomics assembly of the PRJNA485056 data...
ATGGCTTAGACATTCCGCTGGAATGCTATGAAAAGGGACATGTGAATCCTTTGACGGAAAAATTTTTACAGGAGAATCTGGGAAGCCCAAAGGAAGAAAACTTTAATATCCTGCTGGCACATAATCCGGTCTATATTCCACAGTATACCGCCTGGGGATGCGATCTGTGCCTGTCCGGTCATATGCATGGCGGACTGGTGCGGATACCGGGGATTGGAAGCGTGATCTCTCCACAGTTTCAGTTTTTTCCGAAATATGATGCCGGAAGATTTGATGAAAATGGCAGTACTGCGATCATAAGCAGAGGGCTTGGAACCCATACTTTCCACATCCGGATATTCAACCGGGCAGAGCTTGTGATGGTTCAGCTAGAACCGGATAAAGCCGGGGCTTAAGATAAAAATCTTGCCATTTTCCGGCAGGACATGTAAAATAGATAGGGTTCCGGTGCAAATGCACTGAATATAGTATGAAAAGGTATGGAAATGGAATTAACAGTCAAGCTGCAGGTGTTTGAAGGCCCGCTGGATCTTCTGTTACACCTGTTAGATAAGAATAAAGTGAATATCTATGATATCCCGATTGTTGAGATCACGAATCAATATATGGATTATATCCGCGAAATGCAGCGTCAGGACCTGAACATTATGAGCGAGTTTCTTGTGATGGCTGCAACGCTGCTTGATATCAAGTCGAAGATGCTGCTTCCGAAGCAGGAGAGCGAAGAAGACGAGGAAGAGGAAGATCCGCGTGCCGAGCTTGTTGCACAGCTCTTAGAATATAAGATGTACAAGTATATGGCATACGAACTGAAGGATCGTCAGATCGATGCGGGCAGGGTGATGTTTAAGAATCCAACGATTCCAAAGGAAGTAGCCGCTTATGAAGAACCGGTAGACCTCGAAGAACTGACTGCGGATCTTACGCTTTCAAAGTTAAATGAGATCTTTCAGGGTATCATGCGTAAGCAGAAGGACAAGGTCGATCCGGTGCGTTCGAAGTTTGGCAGGATTGAGAAGGAAGAAGTATCCCTTGCAGATAAGATGACTTATTTAGAGGACTACGCAGCCGGACACGCCCACTTCAGCTTCCGGAGTCTGCTAGAGGCACAGAGCAGTAAGACGGAAGTGATCGTGACATTCCTCGCTATTTTAGAGTTGATGAAAACAGGCAAGATCATGATCTATCAGGATCACCTGTTTGACGATATCCGGATAGAATCGAAAATTGCCGCATAATACCGGCAGGGAAAAGGGCAGGATTCACAAACTGGATATGTGTAAAAGGCGGCACAGAAATAAGGAGTATTATGGAAAACAGAGATTATGAAGCTGCGATAGAAGCGATTCTTTTTACCATGGGGGAGTCCGTGGAGTTAGAGAAAATTGCAGCTGCCTTGGAACTTGAACCAAAGATTACAAAAAAATACATAGAGAATCTGATGGAACGTTATCAGAGCGGTGAACATGGTATCAAGATTATTGAACTGGATGGTGCTTATCAGATGTGCACCAAAAACGAGATGTATGAATATCTGATCCGGATCGCAAAGCAGCCAAAGCGGCGCGTGCTTACGGATGTCCTGTTAGAGACACTGTCGATCATTGCTTACAAGCAGCCGATCACCAAGGCGGAGATCGAGAAGATCCGTGGTGTGTCCTGTGAACATGCGGTCAGTAAGCTGGTAGAGTATAATTTAGTCAGCGAGCTTGGAAGGTTAGATGCACCGGGACGTCCGATGCTTTTTGGAACAACGGAAGAGTTCCTGCGGAGCTTTGGCGTGCATTCACTGGAAGAACTTCCGGTTTTAGGGGAAGATCAGGTCGAGGAGTTCAAACATCAGGCAGAGCTTGAGGCAGAGGCAGAACTTGAAACCGGATCAGAACAGGAAGATTCCGATGAGAATACATAAATCGAAGGTATGATTTAACAGACCGGGGAATACAATGAAGCGAGAAAACAACGGGTGGTCATATGAGAGCAAGTATAAGAAAAACGGTGGTATTTTTGCTGATCCTGGTCTTATCCGGAGAATCCTATTTATCAAAACAGATCATACAGGCGTCAGAGCCTGACAACCTATACGCCCTTTCGGCATGCTTAATGGATGCTGATTCCGGGCGTGTTTTATTTGAAAAAAACGGTACCAAGCACCGGGCGAATGCCAGTACGACCAAGATTATGACCCTGATCCTTACATTAGAAAATGCGGATATGGACAGTCTTGTTACCGTTTCGGAGTATGCTGCCAGACAACCGGATGTCCAGCTGAATATCAATACGGGAGAACAGTATCTGCTGCGGGATCTCTGTTATTCCCTGATGTTAGAATCCCATAACGATTCTGCCGTAGCAATCGCAGAACATGTGGGTGGGAGTGTAGAACAGTTTGCAAAAATGATGACTGCCAAGGCAAAAGAGATCGGATGTACGGATACTCTTTTCCTGACACCGAATGGACTTGATGCCAAAAACGAATCAGGAAGCCATGGGACCACGGCAGTGGATCTGGCACGGATCATGAGTTATTGTATTATGCGCTCACCGAAGAAGGCAGAGTTTTTAGAGATCACACGAACACCATCCTATACGTTTTCCAATAAAGTTACCGGAGCGGACAAAACGGTGTCAGATGGAACAAGGCAGTTTACCTGTCACAACCACAATGCGTTTTTACAGATGATGGATGGGGCATTAAGCGGTAAGACCGGTTTTACCGGAGAGGCAGGCTACTGCTATGTCGGTGCAGTAAAACGGGATGACAGAACCTTTGTGGTGGCACTGCTTGGCTGCGGCTGGCCGGGAAACAAGAACTATAAATGGAAGGATACCAGAAAACTGATGCAGTACGGGATCGATTATTATCAGAAAACAGACTGGCATCAGCAGAGAAAAAAACAGAACATACCGGAAAGTATCCGGGTCTGCAATGCGAAAACAGATTCCTTTTTGCATGAATTGGATGTGTCGGTGGATATTATTCCGGATGATTCTTATGGACAGACCAATACTGTATTAAAGCGTGAGGATGAAGCAATCACAGTCCGCTGGCAGCTGGAAAAGAAGGTGGAAGCACCCATATCGATGGGAGAGGTAGTTGGAAATCTGGAATACCGGATCGGAGATGAACTGATCGGAAGAGAACTGTTTGTCGGGACAAAAACAGTGGAGCGGATTGATTTTGCATGGGATTTTTTTATTGTATTAAAAAAAATACTCTTATAAGTAAAATACATGTAAAGTTGGTGAAAAAATTAACAATTTTCTATTGAAAAAAATGGATGAGTGTAATACAATTACCCTAGCGAAATTTTTATATTTTTCTAAAATAGATGGAGGACTAAGAAATGAGCAACAGAGTGAACAACTTAGCGGAACAAAGAATCTGTAAGCTGTTAGATGAGAACAGCTTCATGGAAATCGGTTCTTTGGTAACTGCGAGAAACACAGATTTTAATCTGGCACAGACAGATACACCTTCCGATGGTGTAATTACCGGACATGGTCTGATTGATGGCAACCTCGTGTTTGTATACAGTCAGGATGCTTCCGTATTAAACGGAACGATCGGTGAGATGCATGCGAAGAAGATTGCAGCTGTCTATGACCGCGCAATGAAGATGGGTGCACCGGTTATCGGTTTCCTGGATTGTGCAGGCGTTCGTTTACAGGAGTCTGTAGACGCATTAGATGCACTTGGAATGATTTATGAGAAGCAGGTAATGGCTTCCGGCGTAATCCCACAGATCAGTGCCGTATTTGGCAGCTGTGGCGGTGGACTTGCTGTTGTTCCTGGTTTATGTGACTTTACATATATGGAAGCAGATAAGGCGAAGATGTTTGTCAATGCACCAAATGCGATTGAAGGCAACCGTGTAGATAAATGTGATTCTTCAGCCGCTTCCTTCCAGAGCGAGAATACAGGCGTTGTAGACGGTATTGGATCTGAGGATGAGATCATTGCCGAGATCCGTGAACTGGTATGCATGCTTCCTGGTGACAATACTGAGGGTGGACGTTACGATGAGGACTGCGCAGACGATCTGAACCGTGCATGCGAGAGCGTAGACACCATGAAGGGTGATCCGCATTATGTATTAAGTGAGTTATCCGATAATCATGTATTCTTCGAGACAAAGAAGGATTTTGCAAAGAACATGGTAACCGGATTTATCAAGTTAAACGGTATGACTGTTGGTGCAGTTGCAAACTGTACAGAAGCTTATGATGAAGAAGGTAAGAAGGTAGATGAGTATGAAGCAGTATTAACTGCTAAGGGCTGTGATAAGGCTGCTGAGTTCGTTACTTTCTGTGATTCCTTTGATATCCCGGTACTGACACTTACCAATGTAAACGGATTCAAGGCATGTATGTGCTCTGAGAAGAATCTTGCAAAAGCATTAAGCCGTATGACCTATGCATTTGCAAACGCAACCGTTCCAAAGGTAAATCTGTTAACAGGCAATGCATATGGAAGTGCTGCTGTAACCATGAACTCCAAGTCCATCGGTGCAGATCTTGTATACGCATGGCCGACCGCTAAGACCGGAATGATGGATGCAAAATTGGCTGCCGGAATCATGTATGCAGACGAGTCCGCAGATGTGATCGAGCAGAAAGCAAAAGAATATGACGAGTTACAGTCGAATGTATTTACCGCAGCAAAGCGTGGATATGTAGATCTGATCGTAGAGCCGGCAGATTCAAGAAAATACATTATTGCAGCATTTGAAATGTTATATACAAAGCGTATGGATACTCCATATAAGAAACATGGTGCAAAATAGAAAGGTGAAGTTTATGAAGAAAAAATTATTGCTGATTGTAAGCATGTGCCTTTGCATATTGGGAATGACAGCATGCGAAAAAACGGATCCGACAACTGCTGATTATTACGGACAGTCCTATCAGGACTTACAGAGCGCGGCAGAGAGTACCATTGGAACACTTGCAAGCCTGTCTGAAGAAGATAAGCAGAACTACTTAGAAAACGGACAGGATCTTACCGTTAACATGATTAACCGGTGGGATGAAGCAGCAGATGGAATCGGCGCATATGTCGGATTAGGAGATTTTACCATTACACAGTCTGGTAAGACTCTGACTGTTACACAGGAGGTACAGTTTGAAGACAGACCGGTTACGGTTGACTTCGTATATGCCTGCAACAAGTTAGACAACACAATGACGATCGATGATGTGAATATCAACCAGGTACAGACACTTGGTGAGAAGATGTCAAATGCCGGTATGAATACAGTTATGGGTATCGGAACCGTATTTGTGATTCTGATCATGATCAGTCTGATTATTTATGCATTCAAGCTGATCCCTTACTTCACAGAGAAGAAGAAAGCGGCTGCTAAGCCTGCAGCAGAGGAAAAGGCTGCTGTCGTTGAACAGATTGCAAAGAAGGAACAGTTACAGGATGATACAGAACTGATTGCTGTTATTGCTGCAGCCATTGCAGCGGCAGCAGGAACTTCTACAGATGACTTTGTAGTACGTTCCATTAAGAGAAGATAAGAGAAAATATTTAATTTATTTCAGGAGGATTCAAAATGAAAAGCTATACAATTACAGTAAATGGAAATGTTTATGATGTTACAGTAGAAGAAAACGGAGCTACAGCAAGCGCACCGGTAGCTGCAGCAGCACCTAGAAAGGCAGCACCAGCAGCTGCAGCAGCACCTGCAAAGACAGCCGGAGCAGGAAGCATTAAGGTAGAAGCCGGAGCAGCCGGTAAGGTATTTAAGCTTGAGGCATCTGTCGGACAGGCTGTTAAGGCTGGAGATCCGATCCTTGTTCTTGAGATCATGAAGATGGAGACACCTGTTGTTGCACCGAAGGACGGTACAGTAGCAAGCATTGATGTCGCAGTTGGTGACAGTGTAGAATCTGGAGCATTATTAGCTACAATGAACGAGTAATCTAGGAGGAAAACTATGTTAAGTTATGTCGGAGAAACAATGGGCAACCTCCTGCATCAGACAGCATTTTTCAATCTGACCTGGGGCAATTACCTGATGATTGCCGTTGCATGTTTATTCTTATATCTTGCAATTAAAAAGGGTTATGAACCATTATTGCTGGTACCGATCGCATTTGGTATGCTGCTTGTAAATATCTATCCGGATATTATTGCAAGCCCGGAAGAGACCAGCAATGGTGTAGGCGGTTTATTATATTACTTTTATCAGTTAGACGAGTGGTCAATCCTTCCTTCACTGATCTTCCTTGGTGTAGGTGCGATGACAGACTTCGGTCCGCTGATCGCAAATCCAATCAGTTTCCTGCTTGGAGCAGCAGCACAGTTTGGTATTTTCGCAGCATATCTGCTAGCAATCTTATTAGGCTTTAACGATAAGGCGGCAGCAGCAGTATCCATCATCGGTGGTGCAGATGGTCCTACTTCCATCTTCCTTGCCGGAAAGCTTGGACAGACCGGTCTGATGGGACCGATCGCGGTGGCAGCATATTCTTATATGTCACTGGTTCCAATTATCCAGCCGCCAATTATGAAGTTATTAACAACGAAGAAGGAACGTGCGGTCAAGATGCAGAACCTTCGTCCGGTATCAAAGTTAGAGAAGATCCTTTTCCCAATCGTTGTTACCATTATCGTTTGTCTGTTACTTCCAACAACAGCACCTTTAGTAGGTATGTTAATGCTTGGTAACCTGTTCCGTGAGTCCGGAGTAGTAAGACAGCTGACAGAGACAGCATCGAATGCATTGATGTATATCGTTGTTATCCTGTTAGGAACTTCTGTAGGTGCTTCTACAAGTGCAGAGGCATTCTTAAATGTAAGTACCTTAAAGATCGTGGTTCTTGGTCTGGTAGCATTCGCATTTGGTACAGCAGCCGGTGTATTATTCGGTAAGCTGTTATGCTTCATTACAAAGGGCAAGATCAATCCGTTAATTGGTTCTGCCGGTGTATCCGCAGTTCCAATGGCTGCCCGTGTATCACAGAAGGTCGGAGCAGAAGAAGATCCTACAAACTTTTTACTTATGCATGCAATGGGACCAAACGTTGCCGGTGTTATCGGTACAGCGGTAGCCGCTGGTGTATTTATGGCAATCTTTGGAATTTAAGGAGGACAAATCATGTCAGAAGAGATAAAGAAACCATTAAAAATTACAGAGACTGTACTGCGTGATGCACATCAGTCCCTGATCGCAACCAGAATGACAACAGAGCAGATGCTCCCAATCGTTGACAAGATGGACAAGGTTGGATTCCATGCAGTTGAGTGCTGGGGTGGTGCAACCTTCGATGCATCCCTTCGTTTCCTGAAAGAGGATCCATGGGACAGACTTCGTAAATTAAGAGATGGATTCAAGAACACAAAGTTACAGATGTTATTCCGTGGACAGAATATCTTAGGATATCGTCCATATGCAGATGATGTAGTAGAGTATTTCGTACAGAAGTCTATTGCAAACGGAATTGACATCATCCGTATTTTTGACTGCTTAAATGATATCCGTAACTTACAGACAGCCGTTACAGCATGTAACAAAGAAAAAGGACATGCACAAGTTGCCCTTTCCTATACGTTAGGTGATGCTTATACCTTAGAGTACTGGATGGATATGGCAAAACGTGTCGAGGATATGGGTGCAGATTCCTTATGTATCAAGGATATGGCAGGCCTTCTTGTTCCTACAAAGGCAACAGAGCTTGTACAGGCATTAAAGGATGCAACAAAGCTTCCGATCGAACTTCATACACACTATACATCCGGTGTAGCTTCCATGACTTATATGAAGGCAGTAGAAGCTGGATGTGATATTATCGATACTGCAATGTCTCCATTTGCACTTGGTACCAGCCAGCCTGCAACAGAGGTTATGGTTGAGGCATTCAAGGGAACACAGTATGATACCGGATTAGACCAGACAAAGCTGGCTGAGATCGCTGATTACTTCCGTCCGATGCGTGAAGAAGCCTTAGAGAGCGGACTGATGAATCCAAAGGTATTAGGTGTTAATATCAAGACATTATTATATCAGGTACCAGGTGGTATGTTATCCAACCTGATCTCCCAGTTAAAGGAGCAGGGCAAGGAAGATAAGTATGAAGAGGTCCTTGCAGAGGTTCCTCGTGTGCGTAAAGACCTTGGTGAGCCACCACTTGTTACACCATCTTCACAGATCGTTGGTACACAGGCTGTATTTAACGTACTGATGGGTGAGCGTTATAAGGTCGCAACCAAAGAGACAAAGGATGTCTTACTTGGTAAATACGGACAGACGGTTAAACCGTTTAATCCGGAAGTTGTAGATAAGGTTCTTGGCGAAGATAAGAAGAATGCCATTACCTGCCGTCCGGCAGATCTGTTAGAGCCGGAATTAGATAAGATTGAGGCAGAGATGAAGCAGTGGAAACAGCAGGATGAGGATGTCCTCACTTATGCATTGTTCCCTCAGGTCGCTACTGAGTTCTTTAAGTATCGTCAGGCACAGCAGACAGGCGTTGACGCAAGTATTGCAGATACGAAAAACGGAGCATATCCGGTTTAATATTTAAGAATAAAAGCAAACGGAATCATTCCTGAAAAGGGATGGTTTTGTTTGCTTTTTGTGTAATAAGATGTATTTATTACTTAGATACGGAGGAGGAGAAAAATGAAATCAATACGAAAGAAAATGATTGTATCCATATTGATCTGCTCGTTGTTTACAGCGGTCTTAATTGGGGCGATCGCGATCGGCAATTCCGCGAAGGCAGCGGAAAATGATGCATTAACGAAGATGCGGCTTACCGGGCAGAAAAAAACAGAAGAGATCAATTCTACGATTCAGAAGATCTCACAGTCTGTTGACACCTTAAGCGAAGTTGCAATGAGTAAGTTTGATTATGCATCCTTTACGAAGGATAAAAAGTATGCAGATGAGTATACCAAGGAAGTACAGCAGACGGTATTGGATTTTGCAAATCATACCGAGGGTGCGGTGACCGTATACTTACGTTATAATCCGGATTATTCCAATCCTACCTCCGGTGTTTTTGCACAGCGGCAGAGCGTTGACAGCGACTTACAATGTCTGACACCGACCGATTTCTCGATGTATGAGGAAGGTGATGTAGAGCATGTCGGCTGGTATTACCTTCCGGTACAAGCAGGAGAAGCAATCTGGATGTCTCCGTATATGAATGAGAATGTCAATATTTATATGATCTCATACGTGGTTCCGTTATTTGCAAAGGATGGTACGTCGGTTGGCGTGATCGGCATGGATATTGACTTTTCACAGATCACGGATCTGGTGGATGCGACACAGATCTATACCAGTGGTTATGCGTTTTTAACCGATGCCAATGGTGCAGTGATGCATCATAAGGATGTGGAGAATGGAACAGAACTGGCATCTTTAGACAGTTCTCTTGCAGATAGTGCAGCGTTTCTCACTGATTCTGACAAGCAGGGTCAGACCATGGATTATTCCTATCAGGGTGTGGCAAAAAAACTCATGTATTTTGATCTGGATAATGGCATGAAGCTGGTTCTGGCGGCACCGACATCAGAGGTGTATGCCAAGGCATATAGTCTTGCAAAGATGATCATTGCTGCAGTATTTGTTGCATTCTTCCTTTCTGCCGCGATCGGAATCCTGTTAGGTACAAGTATCACCCGCCCGATCCGTCAGCTGACAGCTGTGATCAAACAGACGGCACAGTTAGACTTCCGCCCGACCAAGGAGGGAGCAGGTCTTCGTAAGCTGAAAGATGAGACCGGAATGATGGCGAACGAAATACATCTGATGCGGAAGAAGCTGCGCTCTATGATGGAGGATCTGCAGAATACTGGAAAGGTACTTGTCGATAATACCGATACCTTAAATGAGATCGTTATGCAGAACAGTGCTTATGCAACGGATAACTCCAGTGCAACGCAGGATCTGGCTGCCGGTATGGAAGAGGCAAGCGCAAGTGCTGCCAGCATTGTGGAGAATGTAGGACAGATGAAGGAAAGCTCTGACAATATCTATCAGCTTGCCGAGGATGGCGAAAAGCATTCCGGACAGATCCAGACGCGTGCGGCAGAGATGGAGGCGTTAAGCCGCCAGTCCAGAAATAAAACAGATGAAATGTATGGCGTGATGCGCGAAAAAGTAGAGCATGCGGTGGAGCGTTCCCAGGCTGTGAAAAAGATCAATGAGCTTACCGATAACATCAAGGAGATCTCTTCCCAGACGAATCTGCTTGCCTTAAATGCGAATATCGAGGCAGCACGTGCCGGTGAGGCAGGAAAGGGCTTTGCGGTTGTTGCATCTGAAATCGGACAGCTTGCATCCCAGACCCTGGATACTGCGGCAGTGATCGATGAGATCGTCGGAGAAGTAAACGGTTCGGTTACGGATATGACCGAATGTCTGAATACGATCATGGACTTTTTGGAGAATACCGTTCTTGGAGATTATGAGAACTTCACGAAGGTGGGTGCACAGTACCATACCGATGCAGATACCTTCCAGCATGTGATGTCAGAAACAAAGCAGGCAATCGAAGCCTTAGAAGAGCATATTGGCATGATCTCTTCTACCGTGGCGGACATCAACTCGATGGTAGAACAGTCCACGAATGGAATCAACGGTATTGCAGAGAAGTCGGAGCAGACCCAGGAAACTGTAACCGAAGGATACAACAAGCTGCAGGAATGCAAGGAATCCGTAGGTGTGATCAAGGACTTCGTATCGCAGTTTGAACTGTAGGTACAGCTGGTTTTAAAAAGCCGGATATAAGGGGCTGTAAAAAAACTCCCCTGACAGAAAAATCGCCCAGGCCGTGAGGTCTG
>ERZ1034873.1096-NODE-1096-length-10781-cov-4.928025_pt1 | contig 10781 bp, 7 predicted proteins | sample MGYA00520689_ERZ1034873 | MGnify/ENA primary metagenome ERZ1034873 (study PRJEB33766, sample SAMN09781722) | gut metagenome | biome: gut microbiome | host: Homo sapiens | place: Madagascar | study: EMG produced TPA metagenomics assembly of the PRJNA485056 data...
GGTCTTTAAATTAGCCTCTTTCAAATACTCTAATGAGTCCATAAAGAAGTCTTTATTATCAGTCTTGAAGATAATAGTTCCATCATCCTTTAAAAGCTCCTTATACTTTTTTAAGAAAGTTGGATAAGTAAGTCTTCTTTTATGATGACCAGACTTAGGCCAAGGATCAGAGAAATGTAAATAAATACGGTCAATAGAACCCTTATTTATATATTCTTCAATCTCATTAGCATTTCTTAATAAGACCTTAAAGTTATCTAATTCATATTCAGAAGCCTTAATGATGGCCCTTGCCACACAAGTTTCATCTTTTTCAAGACCAACATAATAGATATCTTTATCTCTTTTAGCACTATCACAAATAAAATCACCCATGCCCATTCCTATTTCTAGATAAATTGGCATAGTAGTCTCAAATTCTTTTAAATCTTCTAAAAGATAAACCTTTTCTTCATCTAAAAAAGGTCTAACCCACTTCTTCTTTCGCATTCGCATGAAAGAATTATACCATAAGAAAAACTCGGTTACCCGAGTCATTCTATTTATCCAAGCATACCGCCATCAACTCTTAATACGGCACCTGTGATATATGAAGCATAATCACTAGCTAAGAATACAAAAGCATTAGCGATATCTTCTGGTTGTCCAAGTCTTTGTAGAGGTACTTGCTTAGACATAGCCGCGATAATCTCTTTTGGAGCTTGAGCCATCATATCTGTCTCAGTAATACCAGGAGCAACACAGTTAACACGGATATTATCCTTGCCAACTTCTCTTGCAAGTGAAATAGTCATGCCATCAACCGCAAACTTAGAACCAGGATATACGATAGCACCAGGAGTACCAACTCTAGATACCATTGAAGAAGTATTAATGATACAACCTCCACCATTTTCCTTCATTAAGTTAATAACCTTCTTTGAACATACATAGACACCCTTAACATTGATGGCAATAATTCTATCAAAAGTTTCATCATCAAAGTTGTATGTAGGGCCACTAGCTGCTAAACCTGCATTGTTGATTAAAATATCAACCTTACCAAAACGAGCAACCACTTCATCAAAGGCAGCACCAACGCTTTCAGCATCATCAAGCTTAGGACAAATACCCATTACAGAATCGCCATATTCGTTCAATTTTTCTAAAGCCTTGTCTACGGTCTCTTGTCTTGAACCACACATTGCAACCTTAGCACCTTGTTTTAAGAATGCTTCAACAGTCGCAAAGCCAATACCTCTTGTACCACCTGTTATGATAGCAACTTTGTTTTCTAATAATTTCATATTATAATTCTCCCTCACTATTTAATATTATACTATGATAATTATTTAACAAATCATTAAAAAGAAAATGGTGACACCTTAGTATCACCATCATACTTGATTAATTATCCAAGCTTCTTACCGAAGAATCTTCTTTCGCCCTTAGGAGCCTCTTCCTTAGATTCGAGCCCAGATTCGATCCCCCTATTGCCTTCCTTCTTCTCAGGCTTTGGTAATAGTTCTTTGGCACTTACATTGACTCTACCCTTTTCGTCAATTTCCATAACCTTAACCTTGATCTTATCACCAATCTTTAGAACATCTTCTGGCTTAGCAACACGATCATGAGAAATCTTAGAAACATGAAGTAAAGCATCTTGTCCCTTAAAGATTTCAACAAAGGCACCAAACTTTTCAAGACGTACTACAGTAGCATCATAGATGTCTCCAACTTGAGCAACTCTAGCGATATCTTGGATGATTGCCTTAGCCTTATTGATAGTTTCTCTATCCATATGGTATAAAACAACCTTACCATTATCATCGATATCAATCTTGATGTTGTCGCATTCTTCAATAATCTTATTGATTTGTTCACCACCCTTACCGATAACATCTCTAATCTTATCAACAGGGATAGTGAATGTATCCATCTTAGGAGCATACTTAGAAACATCCTTACGAGGTTCACTAATACATGCCATCATATTATCAAGAATCTCTAATCTACCCTTCTTTGCTTGAGCTAAAGCTTCCTCAAATACTTCACGCTTAATACCAGTACACTTAATATCCATTTGAAGTGCTGTGATACCATCCTTAGTACCAGCTACCTTGAAGTCCATATCACCATAGTGATCTTCCATACCTTGAATATCAGTCAAAATAGAATAAGAATCACCAACTTCAATTAAACCCATAGCTACACCTGCAACAGGGGCCTTAATTGGAACACCAGCTGCCATTAATGACATAGTACCAGCACAGATTGAAGCTTGTGAAGATGAACCATTAGATTCAACAACTTCAGCAACTGTTCTAATTGCATATGGGAACTCTTCCTCACTTGGAATAACTTGCTTAAGAGCTCTTTCACCTAAGGCACCATGGCCAATTTCTCTTCTACCAGGATTGCCCATTCTACCTACTTCACCAACTGAATAAGGTGGGAAATTGTATTGGTGCATGAAACGCTTCTCATCAACCTCAGTTAAGTCATCGATGATTTGATTATCACCTAAAGGACCTAAAGTTGTAATTGATATAACTTGTGTTTGACCACGAGTAAACATAGCAGAACCATGAACTCTAGGAAGTAAATCAATTTGAGAATCTAGAGGTCTAATCTCATCCAATGCTCTACCATCAGGTCTAATCTTTTCAACTGAGATTAATCTTCTAACTTCATTAGCGATAATTTCAGTACAATATTCATTTGTTTGCTTAACAAGCTTATCGATTTCCTTTTCACTTAAAGTTGTATCCTCTTCAAAATGAGCTTGCATATTCTTAGTAATGCTTTCTTGAGCATTATAAGATTCTAACTTATCATGAATTGAAACAGCCTTCTCTAAATCAGCCTTACCATTAGCGTCAACATATTCCTTAATACGTGGATCGATTTCATAAAGAACAACTTCCATCTTTTCCTTACCGACCTTAGCGATAATTTCTTTTTGGAAAGCACATAATTCTTTAATCTTTTCATGGCCAAACATCAAAGCATCTAGCATTAATTCTTCAGAAACTTCTTTAGCGCCAGCTTCAACCATATCGATTGCAGTCTCAGTACCAGCAACTGTTAGGTCGATTAATGATTCATTCATTTGTTCAACACTTGGGTTAACAACAAATTCACCATTGATATAGCCAACTTTAACACCAGCAACTGGGCCATTGAAAGGAATATTTGAAACACATAAAGCAAGTGAAGCACCAAATAATGCAGCCATTTCAGCTGAACAGTCAACATCAACAGACATTACAGTATTTACAACTTGAACTTCATTTCTAAAACCTTCAGCAAATAAAGGTCTAATAGGTCTATCAATTAGTCTAGCAGTTAAAGTAGCATGTTCACTTGGTCTACCTTCTCTTCTTAAGAAGCCACCAGGAATCTTACCTACAGAATATAATTTTTCTTCAAATGATACTGTTAGTGGGAAAAAATCAGTATCCTTAGCAACATTGCTTGCACAAGCAGTTGATAATATAACAGTGTCCTCATAACGGACTAGAACAGACCCCCCAGCCTGTTTTGCGATCTCACCAGTCTCAACTGTAAGTTTACGACCATAGAAATCTAAAGTAAAAACTTCTTTCATTTAATCTCTTCTTTCTTTCTAACTACTTGATTATACAAAATAAAAATGATATTTCCAAAAAGAATGCGTAAAATCTCATTATTTATGACAATATAGTTTTATTTATAGTATGCCTAATTATATTTTTGAAAAGGGTTGTTAGAAATTAGCTATTTCCAACAACCCTTTTAACTTTTATAAGAACAAACTCAATGATACTCTATTTCTTTCCTTATCAATCTCAATGACATAGACATCAATGATGTCACCTACTTCTAAGTAATCATAAGGGCTAATATTTCTTTGTTTAGAAATCTTAGACTTATGAACTAGGCCATCATCATGTAAACCGATGTCCACAAAAGCACCAAAGTCAACAACATTTCTTACAACACCCTGTAACTTCTCACCAATAGACAAGTTATTTATATCAAGCTTATCAGACTTAAGGATTGGTCCAGCATAATCATCACGATAATCTCTTAAAGGCTCAGACAAGTTCTTAATAATATCAGCCACTGTATAAACATCACTCTCATACTTACTAGCTAAAGATTTTACATCATCATTGGCTAAAGCTTCCTTAAGTTCTTCACTGCCCAAAGCTAAACCCTTGTGTTCCATCAAGATATTCTTAGCCAACTTATAACTTTCAGGGTGAATAGAAGTCATATCCAAGGCTTCCTTGCCATCCTTGATTCTTAAGAAACCAGCAGCCTGTTGGAAAGCCTTAGCACCTATCTTATTAACCTTCTTAAGTTCTGATCTGTTACTAAATAAACCATTCTCATTACGATAATTAACAATTTCATTAGCACTAGACTTATTTAAACCTGAAATATGTTCAAGCAATTCTTTAGAAGCTGTATTTAAATCAACACCAACTCTATTAACAGTCTTAAGAACTGTAAAATCTAGCTTCTCATCTAATTCCTTAGTAGGCAAATCATATTGATATTGACCAACACCAATAGATCTTGGATCAATCTTAATAAGCTCAGAAAGAGGATCCAACACTCTTCTTGCGATAGATACAGCACTTCTTTCTTCTACATGCAAATCAGGAAACTCACTTCTTGCGTTCTCACTAGCTGAATAAACAGAAGCACCAGCCTCAGATACTAAAGTATACTTAACATCTAAGCTATTTTTCTTAACTAATTCACTGACAAACTGTTCACTCTCTCTACTTGCAGTACCATTACCAATCGCAATTAGAGAAACATTATATTTCTTAATCAAATTAAGACAAATCTTCTCAGCCTCAGCAACCTTCTTAACAGGCTCGTGAGGGAAAATCTTATCGATATGTAATAGCTTACCAGTACCATCTAAGATAGCTAACTTACAACCAGTTCTAAAAGCTGGGTCAAAGCCCATAATACAATCAACTGAAACAGGAGCTTGTAGTAATAGATGTTCTAAGTTATTCGCAAACACTTCAATTGACTTATTAGAAGCTCTTTCGAATAAAGAAGACCATACTTCATTTTCAACTGAAGGTAGTGCTAAACGATCTAAACCATCAACAACCGCATCATATACCAAATCATTGACAATACTATCCCTATCTCTTGATAAACCACGGAAACAATAGCGATACAAGTATTCCTTATCATATTCAAAGCTAAACGAAATAATCTTTTCTTTAGAAGCTCTATTAATAGCCATGATACGGTGATCCTCAATATATTTTAGTTTCTCACTGTAATCATAATATTTCTTATAGACGCCCTTTTCATCCTTGGCATCCTTTTTAAGCTTACAAACGATAAAAGAATAATTATTAATAGAATCTGTAATCTTCTCTCTAAACTTAGGATCATCACTAACCTTCTCGGCAATAATATCCTGTGCTCCTTTTATTGCTGATTTAGTATCCTTAACTTCATCGCTAAGATATTTACTAGCTTCTGTGTTAATATCGCCCTTATAAGGAAAACCCAACATAAAGTTAGCAAATGGTTCTAAACCCATTCTAATTGCCTCAGAAGCTCTAGTCTTCTTCTTTTGTTTATAAGGACGATAAATATCTTCAACCTCTTTTAACTTAGTACAAGCTAAAACAGCCTCTTTAATCTCATCAGTTAACTTACCAGAAGTTTCAATAATTCTTAAGACATCATTTTTACGCTCTTCAAGATTCAATTGGTATTGATATTCCTTCTCAATCGCAAAAATTTGTTCCTCATCTAAATTACCAGTAACCTCTTTACGATATCTGGCTATAAAAGGCACAGTAGCACCCTGTTTTAACAAATCAAGGGCAGCACTGGCCTGCTTCTCCTTTACATTTATTGTTTCTGCAACATATTTGATTAAATCCATAAAATAAACCTCGCCTAACTATTCTACTCTACTGACTTTAACGATTCAACCATCTCAATCTTTCTTAAAGGTTTGCGTGTCAATAAAAGCACAATAATCGTAAACACAAAAGTAATCAAGAAAGATGCAGTATATGAGAAGAAAGTAATATTCATGCCAAACATAACCATGTCCATATTGATGACATTCATGACAAAATGATGTTCAAGTAAACCAAGTGGCATACCTACAAAACCACCGATAATACTCAATATCAAGATTTCTTTAAAGATATAAGAATCTACTTCCTTAGGTCTAAAGCCCAAGACCTTCAAAGTAGCTATCTCACGGGTTCTCTCTGCCACATTAACCTGTGTTAAGTTAATTAAAACCACAAGAGCCAAAGAACCAGCAGCCAATATAATTACCAAAATAATTAAATCCAAGGCCTTAATCATATTCTCAAAGTTGGCAATCATATTGCTGAAATCAAAAGTACTAGAATAATCCTTAAGTAACAAAGTATCCTTATTCAAGCTTTCGACATCATTAGACATTACCGCAATACTTGTATCATGTACCTTTTCATTAAAAGTTTTATTATAGTAATCATCAGACATAAACAAATAATGTTGGAAATACATCTCACAAATATCCGCAATAATCACATCAGCCTTAACACCATTATAAGATTCAACAGTGATAGTATCGCCCTTCTTGAGCTTATGATTCTTAGCATACTTTTCAGAAACAATAACACCACTATTTCTTAAATTCAAAATAGTCTTCTTATCAGTCTTGCGCAAATCCAATATCTCTAAAGCCTCACCAGTATCCATAACCTCTACAGTAATAGAATCAAGCTCCTCATTATCCTTATAGGCAGCTGAAGAATAAGACATAAAAGGTACTACTGTTTCGTTACTTACATCAGCTTTTAAAATATCTACATTCTCATCAACATGTAAATCATTCTCTAATTGAATTGTATAGTTATAGTTAAAAATATGATTATATTGAATCTCAACTACATCCCTTACTGAATCCTTGATGCCAAATCCAACTACCAGTAAACCAGTACAGCCAGCCACACCAATAACTGTCATAAAGAATCTCGACTTATATCTTATTAAATTACGGGCTGTGATCTTAGATGTGAATGATAACTTATCCCATATAAAAGAAAGCTTTTCAATAAATGTTTGTTTTGTAAGCTTAGGAGCCTTTGGACGAAGTAATGAAGCAGGAACTTCATTCAAGTCACTTTTCACAACAAGGTAAGTCACTAACATCATCAATAATGAGAATGCTAGAAAGGAGATAAGCACATAACCTATTGGATAGAACAAGATCATCTTAGGAAGCTTATACAAAAGTCTCCAACAAGTATAAATTACAGATGGAAAAAGTATTTGACCAATAATAATACCTATTACACAACCTATTAAACTTGCCAAGAAGGCATAACCTACATACTTACCTGTAACTTCCTTCTTGGTATAACCAAGAGCTCTAAAAATACCTATTTGGCCCCTTTGTTCATCTACCAATCGAGTCATGGTTGTCATACAAACTAAAGCTGCTACCAAATAAAACAACAATGGAAAAGCATAGCCAATGGCTGTCATTTGTTTACAAGTTGCCTCAAACATATTACTACTATAGTGAGAATCACGATCTAGTATCATCCAATTAGCTTCAGGAAGCGCATCAATATCCTGTTGAGCCTTAATCAATTTTGCGCTAGCCTTTTCTATTTCTTGTTCAAACTTCTTTAAATTCTCATTATATTCTTCTAAACCGCTATTATACTTTGCCTCACCGATATTAGCTTGATATTGTAAAGCGCCAATCTTTTGTCTATAAGTCTTTAAATTCTCGTTAGCCTCATCAATTATTTTTTGTAGAATTGCAAGTTCATAAACATTATCACTACCATTAATCAAAGAATCTAAGCCACTTCCTAACATATTCAAAATCGTTTGAACATCAATATTCTCAATCTCATTCATCTTATTTTGAATTTGTTCATCACTGATACCCAATTCTTCTTTTTTATGATCTAGGGTATCTTGATAAGACTTTACTGTTTTCTCTAAACTACTAATAGCTGAATTTAAACTTGTGATTTGAGCCTTATAAGTAACTAAAGTGATATGAGCATCATCCAATTGTCTTTTCGCATCAGCCAATTTAGCCTCATTCTCATTCTTCTCTGTCTCAAACTTTAGTTTATTCTCATCTAATTCATTTTGAGCTTTCTCAACCACGATATCCCTATAAGTACCCTGATTGACAAAAGCTGTCTCTTCAACATTTGTCTTTAAATCAGCTACATAATCCTTATATGCCTTGGTATAACTTGTATATTCTTCAGCACCATCTAAAGTTAAATAAATAGTCTTATATTGTTCACCAATAAAATTAGTATTAGAAACAAGAACTACCGCATTAAGCTCTGTATTATTTAAAGTAGAAGTGCCTAACATCTTAGATGTATAAGCAGGCGACTTAGCTAAACCTACAATAGTATATTCATCATATCTAAGCTCATTAGAAAGTTCATCTTCACTATTTAAATAAAGTTTTAACTTCTCACCTATCTTATAAGAACTATCAGTAACTGTAGTTTCAATCAATAAACATTCATGATTATTATTAGGCTCTCTTCCTTCATATACCTCATACTTATTGACATCACGATTAAGTTCTTCAACCCTAACTACAATTTCCTTATCGTTATCACCCTTGGCATAAGTATCGACAAATCTAGAGGCAAAAACATCCTTTACTCCATCCGTTTCCCTAATCTTAGCCACATCATCAGCACAAAATCCATAGGTTGAATATAATTGTAAATCCTGTAGATCATTATCATCATTATACTTGTCCATGCTTTCTTTTAGGATTGTGGAACTAGACATTAGACCCATCATAAAGCCTGAACCAATAAGAACAATCAAAACAAGCGAAATAAAACGCTTATATGTTTTCTTAATCATTCTTAAAGTATCTAAATTAAAAGTCTTCATAATTAGTATTCAATATCCTCAATACTCATTGGATTTTCATTAATCTCAACTGATTCAATATGACCAGATCTAACTCTAATAATCTTATGACCCATATCTTTTAAAGCACTATTATGAGTAACAATCACAACCGTCATCTTTTCTTTAAAAGCTAAGTCTTGTAAAACCTTTAAAACTTGTTTACCAGTAACATAATCTAGAGCACCAGTTGGCTCATCACATAATAATAACTTTGGATTTTTTGCCACTGCCCTAGCAATTGCCACACGTTGTTGTTCACCACCTGATAATTGACTTGGAAAGTTATTAACTCTATTCTTTAAACCAACTAAATCTAATACTTTAAGGGCGTCTAGAGGATCTTTAGATATTTGTAGAGCTAATTCTACATTTTCCTTAGTAGTTAAATTTTGAACTAAATTATAGAATTGAAACACAAAACCTATATCAAAACGACGATAATCAGTCAATTCACTTTCAGTTGCGTTAGATATATCCTTTTCATCGACCACCACACTACCAGAAGTAGCAGTATCCATACCGCCTAAGATATTCAAGATAGTTGATTTACCAGCACCTGAAGCACCTAAAATAACTACAAATTCACCCTTATCGATGCCAAAAGAAACTTCATCTAAAGCTTTAATTTCAACCTCGCCCATCTTATAAATCTTAGATACTTTATCAAATTCTATATAGCTCATTTTTTATTCTCCATTAATTATTTTATTGATATCACTATTTAACATATTTACATATGATCTAAAGTAAACAATAGACATTTGTTTAAGAACATAGACATTTAAATCATTCTTCAAGAGTTCCTTAAATCCAGCAATAATTGAAGATGCATAGGCTCTTGAAATTATTCTTATATATTTAGAAAAAAGCTTAGGAACCTGTAAATGACCTGTGATTAGGTTATAAATCAGTTTAGAGAACCAATCTAATAAAGAAGCATTTAGCTTGGAATCCAACATCAATATCCTAAATTCATCAGGATATTCCTTATAGATATCAATCAGCTTATCGATGATTTGATCAATCGTTTTAAGCATCTCTTCATTATCTAAACTAAAACCATCACTCTCTTTAAAGAAAGACAATTGATTATTGGTTTCTTCTTTGATAAGTTCTTCGATTTTCAATAAACAAGGTTCGCATATCTTATTAATTAAATCTTCCTTATTATCAAAATAACGATAAAGATTGCCAACAGTAACCCCTGAATCAAGAGCAATCTTTCTTAAAGAGGCATTCTCATATCCTTTTTCTAAAAGTTCTTTCTTAGAAGCTTCTATTATTTTGTTTCTTACTTCTTCTTTTAATATCTGTGCCATATAATAAACATCCGTTCATTATTATTATACACAAAAATGAACGGATGTTTATCAATAAAAAAAGAAGCGTTTAAGCTTCTTTAATGTTTAACTATTTTCTGATACCTAACTTAGTAATTAGATTTCTATATCTATTTATATCAGTTCTCTTTAAGTATTCCAAGAAGTTTCTTCTCTTACCAACCATCATTAATAGACCTCTATTAGAATGGAAATCCTTAGGATTCTTCTTCATGTGTTCAGTAAGTCTATTGATGCATTCAGTTAGAATAGCAACTTGAACTTCTACAGAACCAGTATCGCCTTCCTTAATAGCGTACTCTTTAATGATTGCTTGCTTTTCAGCCTTTGTTAACATTTTTAAATTCTCCTTCTATATATCTTTTATTCCGAGCAATAACTGGAGATATTTGTGTCATAACCCAGAATAAAGCTCATTAATGATATCATCCCCACTACAAGAAATCAACCAAAATAGTATTTAAAATCTCTAAATTAGTGCATATACAATGATTATCCTTAAATACTAGATAC
>ERZ1034873.1098-NODE-1098-length-10767-cov-395.372853_pt1 | contig 10767 bp, 14 predicted proteins | sample MGYA00520689_ERZ1034873 | MGnify/ENA primary metagenome ERZ1034873 (study PRJEB33766, sample SAMN09781722) | gut metagenome | biome: gut microbiome | host: Homo sapiens | place: Madagascar | study: EMG produced TPA metagenomics assembly of the PRJNA485056 data...
TTACCCCCCTTACCTACCATACTTCCCATTTGTATAGTGAAATAAAAAATTGTAATATTTTGCTTATTAGTTGACAATAGTTATACAAGGTTATACATTACAGGTATAACAAGTACAGGAGATAACAACATGAACGAAAAAACTAAATTAAAGGTACTTAATGGTTATTTTGAGATTTTGAACACTTTGTTCGAAGTAAAAACAAACCTTATTTTGGAAGGTGCGGAACAGTGGCAAATAAATACTATTACAATTCAGATAGGATATATAAAAGACTGTATCCAAGACTGGACAAAATAAACCAAAGGAGATAACAAAATGAAGTTTTCTTTTAGGTACTCAACTAAAAAATATACACTAGGTACAATAATCCAAACTGTACGCGAAGTCAAAGAAGATATAGAAAAACATTATGGTTTTGAGGTCAGATTTACAAAAATTAAAATGACTAAACACTATATAATAGTGTATTATGAAGTGTAAAAAAATACTATTGTAAACAATCGTTGATTGTTTACAATAGTATTATAGATAACGGGTGTTATGGTTTACACGATTAAACTACAAATTAATTTAAGGACGGTAAAAAAAAATGGGTTTTGCCAATCTGAACAAAGTTGTAGCAACTTTTACAAATGCTAAAAAAGATTTACCCTTTAAGAAAATTTTCGATGTGGATCTAGGAAAAATTTACAAAGTCAACGGGATTTTTTTTGTCAATACTAAATACGGTGACAGGTATTTTGCGTCGGTGGAAACAATGGAAGGTACCAATCATGAAGTATTCAATGTAGATTTGCCAAGGGGTCAAAACGACACTTGCTATGACATTACCCATGACCCCGATTTGGTAAAGGCTATAAATCGTGGTGAATGCGGAATTGTGTTTAGCACATATGAATCTAAAAAGTATAATAAAGTCTGTACTGCAGTCTCTTGGACGGACTTAATACCCTTTTAATAAACACTGATTGACCGTTAAAGGGTGTAGCATTTGTTACACCCTTTTTTATTCTTAATATTTTTTACTGGAGCATAAAAAATGAATAACGCAAAAATAACCGCAAACTTGTTAGGTCTTGAACAAAATAAAAAAGCATTTAACAGGATATTGAAAAGTGAAGTTGATAAAGCGAATAAACGTTTAAAAAGAATGAATAATTTTCAGAAGGGTATTTTTTATGATAAAGGAATTGAACACATCTCAAGAGCGGGAAGTTTAGAAGACAAACTGAAAGCCCTTGCACAAGCAAGACTTGTCAACAACAGTGGTATTTCAACCCAAAGAGAGTATAACAGATACGCCAATCAATTAGTCAAAGATTTATCTCTATCACGTAAAGAGGTTGATTATATGCTTAACAGTCTGAACACATCACAAAGGGATTTCATTAGTGGTAGTAAACTGAAATATGGTAGTAATCCTCAGATTGATTTTCTGTATGAAGACGCTTTGGGAGTCAATGACAGAGTGGAAACTGCTATAAACGAATTGAAAGCGGTAAACAATTCTGTTGAAAGTTTGATAAACAGTTTAGGTATTTATACTATTGGAAAATAAGTATATAATATATGTATAAAGTTTTTAATTTTACAGATATTACTAATTTCGATTTCAGACAGTATAAAACAATAAAGGATAAGGGGAATAATATTGTAGATATTCCCATGTCGTTTGATATTGAAACAAGTAGTTTCTTCATTGACAATGAAACAAACAAAATTATCTCACTGGAAGAATATGACAAAAAAATAAAATCAAACCCAAAATACGAACACAACGTTACAAAATCTTCCCTTTGCTATATATGGCAATTTGCTATTGACGACAATATTTTTATAGGTAGAAAATTAGAAGACTTTGTAACGTTTATCAACATAATGAAGTCAAAGATTTGTAATTGTAAAATTATTGTCTATGTCCATAATTTAAGTTATGAGTTTCAATTTATCCGCAAATATTTTAAATGGGTTGATGTTTTCGCCACGGATAACAGAAAAGTATTGTTTTGTAAAACAGATTTTGTAACGTTCAAATGCAGTTATTTATTAAGCGGAAAATCTCTTGCAAAACTTACAGACGACATACATGAAACCCAAATAGAAAAATTGACTGGGGATTTAGACTACAAACTTTTGCGTAACGAAAAAACTGTTTTAAGTGAAACAGAATTAAAATATTGCTACAATGATGTGCTAATTGTTACCGCATACATTACAGAACAGGCAAAACTATACGGAAAATTGAACAAGATACCGTTAACGAATACAGGACGCGTCAGGCGGTACGTCAGAAAAGAGTGTTTTAAAAATAAAAAATATCCAGTCATGATACATAATTCTTTGATTTTATCGCCAGTAGAATACAAACTAGCAAGATTTACTTTTCAAGGCGGATATACACACGCTAATTCACTTTATACAGGTTTGCTTTGCAAAGATGTATCAAGTTATGATTTTACAAGTAGTTATCCTGCAGTTATGTTATCTGAAAAATATCCTATGAGTAAAGGAACAAGAAAAGACAATTTAACTGTTGAAAAGTTTGAAAATTATATAGAAAAATACTGTTGTATGTTTACGGTTGAATACTGGAACATTAAGACTAAAGAAGGTTTTCAACCTTTATTAAGTCAATCCAAATGTATGAGAAAAGAAAATGTAAAAAATGACAATGGGCGGATATTTAGTGCCAGTTACATTTTGACCGCTTTAACTGATGTTGACTACAGGAACATTAAGCAATTTTACAGTTATGATAAAATTAAAATCGGAGTGGCTTATTTTTATAAAAAAGATTATCTACCCAAAGAGATTGTACAAAGTGTATTAAAGTTTTATTCAGATAAAACGACATTGAAAGGTGTAAAAGGAAAAGAGGTTGAATATTTATTATCTAAAGGAATGCTTAATAGTTTATATGGTATGAGTGTTTATAATCCCATTAAAACACAATATTTATATGACGGTGAAGACTGGAAGAGTATGGAAAAAGAAATAGACGACAAAAATGTAAATGAATACAACTATGACAAGAGTCGGTTTACTTTCTATTTATGGGGTGTATTTATAACCGCATACGCTAGAAACAATCTTTTTACAGGAATAAAAGAATTAAAGAATGATTTCATTTATTGTGATACAGACAGTGTAAAAATTTTCAATGCCGAAAATCATAAAAAATATTTTATAAAATATAATAATCTGATTTATCAAAAGTTAAAAAAATGTTGTACTTACTATAATATTAGCGAAAACGTGCTGAAACCTAAAAATATAAACGGGAAAGAGAAGTTAATAGGTATATGGGATTATGAAGGAAAATATGATAAATTCAAGACATTAGGTTGTAAACGTTACATGACAGAAAAAAACGGTAAACTTGACATGACGGTTAGCGGTATCAACAAAAAGTTTGCTATCCCTTATTTACAACAGACATACAAAACTAATGACAGTATTTTTGAGCATTTTAACAATAAATTGTATTTTCCGAAAGAATATACAGGCAAAAGGACACATACCTATATTGACGAAGAACAGGGCGGATTGATTACAGATTATCAAGGCAACACATGCAATTATTCAACCCCTAGCGGTATACACTTGATAGAATGTGAATATGATTTATCACTAGCACAAGAATATTTACTGTTTTTTAAGTATATACAAAATATTAGCAATAATGTATAATTATGTAGACACTATACAAAGGTAGAATATATGGACAAGAAACAAATTACATTTTGGATTAATGGAGAAGATAGAAGACGATTTAGCGAACGTTATAAAACTTCAATGTCAAAGTTTTTTAGAAACTGTATAAAACTAGCATTATTGGATAAAAAGTTTTTTAATGATGTCTATTTTATGGACTTGCAAGAAGACATTGAAACAACTACACCACTACAGGAAAGTATTTTTTAACAGGGTTTATCATGAAAAATAAATATTATTCATTAAAAAACATTCTGACAAAAAATGCCGATTATAATCTTATTATCGGTGAACGTTCCAACGGCAAGACATACGCATGTCTAAAATGGTGTCTGGAACAGTATGTAAACAGCAATTATACAAAACAGTTTGCATATATTAGACGGTGGAAAGATGACATAGTGGGTAAACGTGCGGAAGTAGTTTTCAACGCGTTAATATCTAATAATGAAGTCTATAAAATCACTAAAGGCAAGTTTAGCAATATCAAGTATTATAGCGGTAAATATTACCTATGTAATTATGACGACAAAGAAAAAAAGTTTATTGCCAAAAAACAACCGTTCTGCTTTAATTTTGCCCTTTCCGACATGGAGCACGACAAAAGCACAAGTTATCCCGACATTTACAACATAGTTTTTGACGAGTTTATAACACGCAAATATTACTTGACAGACGAGTTTGTAATTTATATGAATGTCCTTTCTACTATCATAAGGGATAGACAGATTAATAAGATTTTCATGTGCGGTAATACTGTCAATAAATATAACCCGTACTTTGAAGAGTTTGGAATAAAGAATGAAATTAAACAGGGGGCTATCGATGTATATACATACGGTAATTCCAATACTACTCTTGCTATAGAATATTGTGCAAGCAGTGAAGGAATAAAAGAAAAAAGCAATAAATATTTTGCTTTCAATAACGCTAAACTGAACATGATAAAGGGGGGTAAATGGGAATTAGATTTTTATCCACATTTGGCGGAAGGACAGAAAATAAACTTTGTAAAAGATTGTATTTTTTCTTTTTATGTAGTTTTTGACAATCAATGTATTCAGGGTGATATTATTCAAAATGAAGACTTGTTTTTGTTTTTCCATAAGAAAACAACACCCATTAAAGAAAAAAACGCTTTAATTTATTCATTAAATATTGATTCTAATTTTTATCACCGTAAAAACATCTTGCGGAATGTTGACAAACTGGATAAAAAAATAGCGTATTTTTTTGCTACAGATAAAGTATTTTATCAATCTAACGATGTGGGTGAGACTATACACAATTATTTATTGAATTGTGTAAAACATTAGATGTATAATGATAATACTATAAATTAGAAGGAAGATAAACAGAATGAAAAAATATTATCTGTATGAAACTAATAGGGAACAACTTTATGATAAAGATATGTATCTGCAAAACTTTATCAAGGATATGTTGTGTCGATGTTATGCCATGTTCCAGTATGACAATTTACCCGATACAATCAAAAAAGAAGACATTGAAAAATATCTTTTAATGTTTGGTCATTGTATTTTCACCAAAGAAAACAACAATTTTTATGTCTTTGACGGTACATTTACAGGTACTGAAAACGTATATCACAGACTACACCAGTATCTAGTTGTCAATGTAGCATTAAACTTGAATAAGAAATATGAATCAGAAAATAATAAAGATTGTGTCCTGATTGGTAATAACAGTGAATACAATTCACTTTCACATATTTTTGCAAAATATGGGGTTATGTTGAATGATTGTGAAGTATCACTGGACATGCTGTCAATATTGAACAGATTGCCGTATCTGATTACCAGTGCGGACGACAAGACAAAAGCAAATTGTGAATTGTTTCTGAACAAAATAAAAAATGGTGATTTTTCTATTATTGCCGATAATGCATTTATTGAAAGTATAAAGTCAATTCCGTTGAATACTCAAAGCAACAATCAAATTAATAGTCTAATGGAATTAACCCAATACATAAAAGCAAGCGCATACAATGCAATCGGATTGAATGCAAACTGGAACAGTAAACGTGAACGGCTAAATACAACCGAAATAAATCTGAATGAAGACAGTTTGACACCTTTGATTGAAAATATGTTGTATTCAAGACAACAGGCGATAAAGGCAATTAACGAAAAATACCAGTTAAACATATCTGTAAAACTTGCCAATATATGGGAACAGAAGGAGCAGGAAATACAGACAACTATAGAAGACTTGAAAGACAAAGAAGAGAGTGACGAAACATCAGGAGATAATGAAAAATGATTTATGCACAAATTAAAGATTGTTTTGCCGGCAACGGAATATTGTCTACAATTAAAACGGTAGACAATGAAAAATTAACTGCTTTAATCGGAAACGTTTCTAATGACGATATTGAAATGTTAGACCGATATATTGACAGTAAAATTGAAAACTGTTATATCTCACCGATATTATCAAAGATTTTCAATTATACCAGTTTGACTTTACAAGAAAAACAACAGGAAAGTATTAAAACTTTTCTTTTTATAAAGTATGACGATTTATTGAAAGTCAAAATTGCTTTATCGGAAACTATATCAACTGCAACAGGAACAACAACTACAGAAAATAAGCATAGTATATCCGACATAAAAAACAGTATATCGTCATTCAATAGCGAAACATTGGAAGACGACACTTCAAACAACGGTGAAGTAACACAGGAAAACACTACTACAGTATTGAATGACGATACTGAAAAGAAAATTAAAAATCTTGAAACATATTCAGATTTTTATCGTAAATCTTTCATTGACAAAATGATTGATTTTATAAAAGATATTTTTACTTTACAAGTGATAGACTGATTGATATACTTAAAAGTGTATATAAAAAAGTATACATTATTTTTTATATTAAAGAAGGTGAAAAAATGAAACAGGAAACTAAAAAACTTGTTGTAACAATTATCAACATTGTCATTTTTGTCGGTAATGCTATCATTAGTTTTATCGGGAACGGTGGTGATGTTGCTACAGTTGCTAGCATTGGCAGTGCAGTTTTGGCGGGTATCACTCTTGCATAGTTGAAGGCGGTGCGATATGGAAATTCTCAAGGATTATAACAATGACGGAAAAATAGACTATAAAGATTTTATTTTTTATGGCCTAACGATTGTAGGTAATATAATTTTTACCCTCATTAACATTTTACATTAAAGGAGTAAAGAAAAATGACTATTGAACAGGTAGCGACCCTTGTAAATAATTCAACTAAAGACGTACTGGGTGAAAGTGCGGTAACAACACAGGACTTGTCAAACGTTGTTGACATAGGAAAGGCAATTTTTGACAGTAATGCGGTTGACAACTATGTAAAATCACTTGTCAATCATATCGGCAAAGTTGTTTTTGTAAACCGCCCGTATATGGGAAATGTTCCTAGCGTTCTCATGGATAAATGGGAGTTTGGAAGCGTTCTTGAAAAAATTGAATGCGAAATGCCTGACGCAAAAACAAGTGATACTTACAATTTAGTTAACGGTACGGATTATTCCCCCAACGTATTCTACAAACCTACAGTCAACGCAAAGTTTTATAACTCAAAAGTTACTTTTGAAGTTGACCTTTCATTCACCGATAGACAGGTCAGGGAAAGTTTCAGCAACGCGGAACAGTTGAATGCCTTTGTATCCATGCTTTATAATTCAATCGATAAATCAATGACTGTAAAGGTAGATAGTCTGATTATGTCAACAATCTGTAACGCTATCGGGCAGGTACTACACGCAAACTTTCCGACTGTTGAAGGCGGTGACTATTCCACGTCAAACAGTGTACAGGCGGTAAACCTGCTGAAACTGTACAACGACACATTAAGTCCTGTTAAACCGCTTACAAAAGACAACTGTATGTACAATCTTGACTTTTTGAAGTTTGCAAGCAAAACTATCTCACTTTACAAGGACAGATTGAGCAAAATATCCTCATTGTTCAATGTCGGCAAGAAGGCAAGATTTACACCTACAGACAAATTGCATATTGTCGCTTTATCTGATTTTGTTGCCAATCTTGACAGTTATCTACAGGCTGACACGTTCCACAATGAATTGACTAAACTTCCAAACGGAATTGAAAAGATACCGTATTGGCAAGGTAGTGGAACAGATTACAGTTTCAACAACGTTTCAGACATTCACATCAACATTAAAACAGGCGACAATGAAACCGCTGAAATAGTTGCCAGTGGTATTATTTGCGTCATGTTTGACCATGACGCAATCGGAGTAACAAACAACGAAAAGCGGATAACAACACAACATAACCCGAAAGCAGACTTTACTAACTCTTTCGTCAAATGGGAATGTTCCTATTTTAACGATATGAATGAAAATATTGTTGTATTCTTTATTGGTTAAAAAATCATTATGTAAAAAAGTTTTATACCCTTTAATCAATATTGATTAAAGGGTATTTTTTTATTGAAGGGGTAAAAATGACAATAAAATTATATAAATGTTTAGACAGAAAAAATAAACTAAACAAAACTTTACAGAATGAAAAAATAATTACAGGAAGTTTGAAAAATAAAGTTAGTGTAATTAATCCGACTATTATATTAAAAAGAGGAACAGATTTTAATTTCTCTGATTATAACTATTGTCACATTGAAGAGTTTAATAGATATTATTTTATTCAGAATATCAATATAAATAATCTGTCACTTTTTGAAATTGAATTAAAGGAAGATGTCTTGATGTCTTTCAAGTCTGACATAAATAAAATGACTGTTCAAATAAATGAAAGTGACCGACCTAATGACAATTTTTTGGATTGTAAAATGCAAGATAAAAAAGAGTTGATACAATCAATAGATTTAATTAATCCGTTTAGCGAAACAGGTTTTTTATATATGGCAACTGTTAAAGGGGTATGAAAATGAGTGTAACATTGACTAGAAACTATTCAAGTAAAACTACAGAATTGATTTTCAACGGCTTGACTTCTGATGTCAAAGTCGGAATTTTATATAGTGATACAGGTAGTAATTTACGAGTTGGCCTGAAAAAAACACTTGCTAAGCTCAAGAATGCTACCTTTATAAATTTCGAATCTTATTTAGATAATTTTAAAGACGACTTAATAACAGAAACTGAAGTAGTAACGAATACTACAACAAATAATAATCAAGCCGTTAGTGATGGATATGTAGGATTAATCGTTGCCGTAAAAAATAAAGTCGATTATACCTATACAGGCAAATATTCCAATGCACAAGGAACAGGTTTTTTTGATTTGTATTCACAAAAGACCAGTGTCAATACAAACGCAAACGACCAGTATTTGACTAATGAATTGACCGCTTGTGCCGATATGACCCTTGACGGTATTTTACAATCCGATAATGGATATATATTTGGTGCTAACATCGGACGCAAACAAATTAATTCAACTTTGACAATACAGACACAGACCGAGACAATCAATATTGTAAATAATTTGACAGATTGTACAAGCGATACAGAAAGCGTTACAGTTGATAATACCGAAAAAACAATCACATTGACCGCAAATCCTGATTGTCAATTTGAAACGATACCCACTATATCAATCAATGGTACTAATCATAACTTTACATTGTCGAGCGATAAAACTAAAGGGACTTATAGTTTTACACCCAATAGCGGAGATACTATTGTAGTAAACGCTATCGCAACCGTTATTCCAACACCGACTAAAAAAGCGACCGTAACAAGTCATTTGTCTAATGTTACTTTGTCACCTATGATTGACACCTTTGAAGAGCATTCTAACGTAACACTCAAATTGACTTGTGGTGAAAATTACAGTTTTCAAGGCGTTCCATATATAACCGAAAATATAACAGAAGGCGCAACAGAAACTCAACAGTTTAATAAAGTCAATGATAAAGAATATACGTTGACACTCCCAACAGGTGATTTTTATAGTGCGACTACTATAGATTATAAAATAGATATATATGCTACCGCAATTTATAATACAGAAACCGTAACAAAATACGGTTTGATTTACCTTTATAAACCGACTAAAGATATTCTGGAACAATTATCTTTAATCCGTTTTGTAAATATTGCAACAGACGAATATACCGATTTAGGTAAATATATCACTTCACTAAAAAGAATATATTTAGATGTTGCAAGTATTACACAGAATAATATAATATTAGGAAATAAAGATACTAATATCTCATGCCCATTGATTGACAATGACGATGTTATAGTCAATCTAGGTGATGTATCATTACACGGAATATATAATAATGCAATTGACAATAAATATATTGATATTCAATTAATACTACCGTTTATTGGTATCGAAAAATTGGACGGTGATAAAATAGCCAATAAGACAATCAACATAAAATATAAATGCAACCTTATTACAGGAAGTGCAATTGCATATATTTATTTAGTTGAAAATGAAAGTTTACACTTGATAGAAACATTCACTGGAAACATCGGTTTTGATGTTCCGTATATTTTACAAGGTAGTCAGAATGAATTATATCAACAGGAAGTAAACAATGAAAATATTTTCAATGTTTTACCACAAGTTAAAATCTTTGAAAATAAAAAAGCAAGTATCAATAATTCAATTTATGATACAGACTTAATAATTAAAATTGCTGATATTCCTAGCGGTTATTTTGCAGTGGAAAAAATAATCAATTCAGAAAATGAAAGTATTATACTAAATGAAGAGTTGAACGAAATAGAAAACATATTGAAAGGGGGTATCGAAATATGAATACGGTATACTGTTATGATACGCAAAAAAAATTAATTGATATTAGATATTTTGATACATTGGAAAGTTGTTTTAATTTTGTTTCAGAACAAAATAAAAAATATACTAAGAATGTAAAAATTAAAAATGTTAAGGAATTAAAAAAAGATTATCAACTTGAATTAAACTTATACTAATCATTTTCTTTACACTCACTGATTTTTATTAGTGAGTATTTTTTTTATTTCACTATACATATGTTTACTATACAAATGGGAAGTATGGTAGGTAAGGGGGG